>VFQS010000332.1_pt1 | contig 56566 bp, 53 predicted proteins | sample 3512361 | NCBI WGS metagenome assembly VFQS01 (sample SAMN10412375, study PRJNA504923) | tailings metagenome | isolation source: Relicate 1 Philex TSF3 active mining | place: Philippines | reverse complement strand
GAACGGTATGCGCTTGGGAAATAATTGTTCAAACTGCGCTTCGCTAATCATAAAGCCTGGTGCTTTTTCTGATTTTGTTGGCGTGACATGGCAGGCTGATAAGCTGATTGCGATTAAGGCGGCACTGATGGCACTAATAGTGGAGAGATATTTCATCGGATCATTGACTTTCTAACGCGTGTTGAGAATTGGTTTGAAAACCGGCAAAGTTAGCTTAATCAAAGATTTGTCAGAATGCAAAGAAGTGGTATTGAACTGTGAAAAAAAATTATGCGATGCCGATCAAGCTCGAATCGGAACCTGTACAGACGAAAAAAATGGCGAACCGAAGTCCGCCATTTTTAAGTTTAAGTACTAAGAATAAGAACTAATTCAATTAGAACTTAATCGTCGCACCTACACTGAAATAACGACCAACTGCGTCGTAGTATTGTGGGAAGGTGTTACCACTATTAGTACCAGTAGAACCAATCGTAGAACCAACAACTGGTGGCAACTTGTTAGTTGCGTTGTTAATACTCAAGTTCAAGCGGATGTTCTTGTTGAAGTTCCAAACTGCGCTCAAATCGAAGTAGCTATATGCATCAATTTTTGCGTAAGCTGGCAAGAAGTTCGTGCCACCTGGTTCTTCAGTCAAACCGCTAACATAGCGCCAGTTATATCCAAACACAAATTCACCCACAGTCCATGCTGTACGTTGGTTGAACTTGTTTTTGTAGACGATCTTGTCACCGCAAGCGACAGAGTAGTAGCCTAAGCAGTCACGATCAATCGACGCTGGTGTTGGTTGAGCATGGAACGACGTTGTTTTGTTCAAGTCAAAGCCCAAATCCAAACGACCGTGTTTTGCTTCTAAACCCAACGCTGTCATTGGCATTTGATACTTAACGCTCAAGTCGTAGCCCGCAGTACTTTGTGTACCGAGGTTAGACGTTGTTGTCACAACACCTTTAGAGTCCGTACCGTTAAAGCTACCGTTTGCTGTGCTACGCAAAACCAATGCGCAAGATGCATTTAAGGTCAAGCTTGGGTTGAACTTGGTTGAGTAGCAGCCATCCAATACGTCAGTGGTAGTTGGAGAAGAGATCGCCTTAGTGATATCGATTTTGTAGTAATCGAGGCTGATTGCCAATTTTGGCAAAGGCTCAATCACGAAACCGATTGTTTTGGTTTTCGCTTCTTCAGGTCCGAGGTTAGGATTACCACCAGTTTGACGGTTAATTTGACCAGCAGAAGGTTTGTCGAGTGAACCGATAACACTAGCTGGAACGCCAGTTAAACGGCACAAATTAGACAAAGTTCCTGCAGTGTTGGCTTCTGCAGCATTGATCAAATTCAATTGGCATGGATCTGTTGCCAAGTTACTCAAACCAGTTGTTTGTGGTGCAAACATTTCGTTGACGTTTGGTGCGCGAGTCGCCAATTGAACCATACCGCGGAAACGGATAGATTTCACTGGTGCCCATTCACCACCGTATTTGTAGCTACCATAGTCTTGTGAATTTTTCGCTGTTTCGAAATTCGTTTGACGATAACCTAATTCCAAATTCAAAGCACGTGCGAAAGGCAAATCTTTGAGCAATGGAACCAACGCTTCAACTGCATACTCTTTCAATTTGAAAGTACCAGTACGATCTGGTGTAGGTGCACCAGTACCGAGTACCTCGCCTTGCAATTGTGATGCCGCATCAGATTTTGTATAGGCAGTTACTTTACGTTGTTCGGTACTTACCGCTACTTGGATTGGTTGTTTTGCCCAAGGGCTGCGGATATTACCCAAGTCACCTGTAGTCGATACCGCTGCAACATCTTGTTCAACACCTTGCATCAAAATCGCGCTTTGGTTGATGAAGTTAGCTTGTTCTGGCGTAATCGAACCAGCGGCACCCCATACGTTCAAAGGTACGCAACCATTTGACGCGTCAACGCATTTACCTGCGGCGACAGAATTCAAAGCTTGCTTAACTTTGGATAAGGATCCCCAGTTCTTACGAATTTGAGTTTGATCTGCTGTACCACGGCTCCAGTACGCGTCATAGCTCCAAGAACCAGCGATTTCACCTTTCGAACCTAAAGTGTATTGCAATGTTTTGTTATCGAAATCGTTGAAGCGTGGACCCAATTCAGTAATACGACGACCGATCGTCAATGGAACGATAGTTGAATTACCAACTACGCAATCCGCAGCAGCAATACCACGGCGTTGGCACAATTGTTCACGTGCAGCAGCTGGAATAAATGGATTACCGATAGGTACATTGAACGTGTTATTGAAGGTACCTGATTCAGCTAAAGTAGAAGCTACTTTACTCGCTGTGTAAAACATCTCGCCATAAACTTCAAAATTATCATTAATTTTGTAGTTAGCTAAAGAAGTTGCTTGTGAGCGATCCAAACCCGTTACGTAGTAATTGAGCGGGTTAAAGTTGTACAAGCCAACAGGTTGTACCAATTTGCCCGTTGCTGGATCGATTTGCCAAGTACCAGCCAATGCGTCCGTACCGCCTGTACCTTTGGTGGTGGACATCGCTGCTGGCACTGTTGTGCCGGAACCGTCAGGAGCGCCTGTTACTGAGTTCAACGCACTTAGACCATAAGAACGTGTGCCTTGTGTCAATGGATCAGACTTAGTACGACCTAAGCTCAATACCACATTGCCACGGCCTTCGTCTAAGCTCGCACCCATGGTGACGTCAGTACGGTAACGTTGCGCGTCACCTTTACTTGTCGCGCCATAAGATGAATTAACTTCGAAACCTTGGAAATTCTTTTTCAAATTGAAGTTAGCAACACCGGAAACCGCATCTGCACCGTAGACCACGGATGCACCACCAGTGACCAAATCAACGCGGCTTAACAAAGCAACAGGAATTGAGTTGGTATCAACTGTACCGCCGAGATCGTAAGGAACGATACGACGACCGTTCACCAATACCAAAGTACGGTTAGAACCCAAACCACGCAAATCAATTGTTGCTGCACCACCGGAACCATTGTTGGTACCTGGACCAATCGCTGGAACCGCAGCTGGTAAGCCTTTGAAGAATTCTTCAACAGCTACTGGCTGTGAAGATTTGATTTCTTCTGCAGTGATGGAACCGATAGGGCTATTTGATGTCGTACCAGGGGAGGTAATGCGTGTACCAGTAACAACAACAGTTTCAACTTTTTTGTCTTGTGCCATTGCTGGTAAAGCCATCGCGCCCATACTCGCGACAACACCACCTGTAAACATCAGTCGCATAGAACGCGACAAGATTTTTTCAATCATTTAGTACTCCTTGTGGATATGATGATTTTTTTGAGGAACTGCACCATTTGTTGATAATTGTGAGATTTGCTACTTCCCTCTTGCGTTATCTTTCTTTCAGCACGTCTTTATTGCGTGTCTTTGGTTGCATACACTAGCTCTAGTAGATGCAGGCGCAATGAGACCATTTCCGCTTACGTCATGTCAATTAAAGATCCTGTTCTGTTTGAGCGATACAACAGTGTTTTGCAATGCAGAAAAAGAGTGTTGTTTTTGTAGTTGATTTGCGGCAATTCGATTGATTTTTCGGTGCTTTCGTGAGCGGAGACTGCGGTTTTTGTTGCATAGTGAATGAGCTTATTTATTCGTACTTAATTCTGTTTTTTTGCCAATTTTTGCTTATGTGGGAGTCGTGTGTTTGACTATGTACTGTTAGGTTTCGCAGCTTTTTTTGCTGGATTTATTGATGCGGTGGTTGGCGGCGGTGGTTTGATTCAGTTGCCAGCCTTATTTTCGGTTTTTCCTGGCGCTGCTCCTGCTAGTTTGTTGGGTACCAGTAAATTTGCTGGTGTATGGGGAACATCCGTTGCAGCGGTAAATTATGTGAAAGCTGTGCGCTTGCCTTGGGCAGTGATTGTTCCTGCATGTGTTGCAGCTTTCGCTTTTTCATTTCTTGGCGCGATCACCGTTACACATATACCTCCAACTTATCTTCGGAAGGCATTGCCGTTCATTCTAGTTGCGATAGCAATATATACTTTTTGGAAAAAGGATTTAGGCACACAATCTAAGTTCATGTACTCTGGTCGACAAGAGCTTTACTTGGCATTGTTGGTTGGGTGTGCGATCGGTTTTTACGACGGATTCTTTGGGCCTGGCACTGGTAGTTTTTTTATCTTCATTTTTGTTCGTGTTTTTGGTTACGATTTTCTGCATGCGTCCGCCTCTGCCAAGGTATTGAATGTGGCTTGCAATGCTGCTGCTTTACTTTGGTTTGGGTTCAGTGGTCATGTTATGTGGATGCTAGGATTGGGTATGGCGGTGTGTGGCGTGATGGGATCAGTTGTGGGAAGTCGTATGGCAATTCAGCGGGGTAGTGGATTTGTTCGCATCCTCTTTTTGTTTGTGGTAAGTTGTTTGGTGATGAAAACGTCCTATGATGCTTTTTTGAAGTAAGGATGTTTCACGTGAAACATATAATTAAGAATTCTCGGAGTGTATTTTGAGTCAGTTCACAAATAAAGTGTTTTCTCGTACAAGTTTAGGGGATACAGAAATTCGGCTACGTGATCTCGGTTTGTCGAGATCGGAGCAGTTGGTCTTGGTTGCGGTTGACCAAGAGATTGCTTACGCCACATTGGCAAAAGCCTTCGAGCAAGATGATGCGCTTGATTTGGATTCGGTTCTAGTTACACTGCTTGGTCGAGGATTGATAAGTGAAGTCGTTGAGACAGTGAGAGCTGAGACGTCGAATGTAAATAACAATCCTAGTGCGAGCAAGCTTGATTTAGATGAATTTTATTCTTCTTCATTAGATCCTTTGCATAGTGGGTCTGGCTTGATGGTCGACACGCGCAATAATTTTGTACGATCAGTTCAAAAACATCCATATAAGCAAGCGAGTATGGATGATGTTGATATTCCCTTGTCGTTAGAGTTGGATACCAAGCTAAGGATTAAGAAGGAAAAGCGTAAGAGTAAGTTAGTTCAGGTATTTCCTGAGCCGCCAAAGCCAAAGAAACGTAGGCGCTCAAAGCGTACGAAGGTGGTTCCTGTGAGTAAGTGGCCAATCCGTATCTACGCAGGCTTAACGATTTTGGGCGTGATTTTGTTGGTGTTCGCATTATTTGCTGGTGCTTGAATTTGTTTCACGTGAAACAAATTGTAGGTTTTTTTGATTTTTTGTCGAGAGAATCCGGTGTTTGAAAGCTAAAAACTACTATAATCGTGCCTCGCAACTATTTTGCGATATCTTCACCAAGTAACTCCTCCTTGAGCTATCCACATGTTTTATCCAAATGAATTCGATGTCATCGTCGTCGGCGGCGGTCATGCCGGTACAGAAGCTGCGTTGGCTTCCGCGCGCATGGGGCAAAAAACCCTATTGTTGACCCACAATATAGAGACTTTAGGTCAAATGTCTTGCAACCCATCGATCGGTGGAATTGGTAAAGGACATTTGGTTAAGGAAGTTGATGCCATGGGCGGTGCGATGGCGATTGCAACCGACGAAGCAGGTATCCAGTTCCGTATCTTGAATTCGTCTAAAGGGCCTGCGGTGCGCGCAACACGTGCGCAAGCTGACCGGATTTTATATAAACAAGCGATCCGTAGTCGTCTGGAAAATCAAGAAAATCTATGGATTTTCCAACAAGCGGTCGATGACCTCATGGTGGAGGGTGATCGTGTAGTTGGCGCCGTCACGCAAGTTGGCTTAAGGTTTAAGGCGCGTGCGGTCGTTTTAACTGCGGGTACTTTCTTGGATGGGAAGATTCATGTCGGTCTAAATAGTTACTCCGCTGGTCGTGCAGGTGATCCACCTGCTATCTCATTGTCTAGTCGACTCAAGGAATTGGCTTTGCCGCAAGGGCGATTGAAGACTGGCACACCTCCAAGAATTGATGGACGCAGTATTGATTTTTCGAAGATGGAAGCACAGCCAGGCGATCTTGATCCAGTTCCCGTATTCTCAGTGATGGGAAGTGTTTCTATGCATCCGCAACAAATGCCATGCTGGATTACCCATACAAATACAAAAACCCATGACATTATTCGAGCCGGTTTAGATCGTAGCCCGATGTACACTGGTGTAATTGAAGGTGTTGGCCCTCGTTACTGCCCATCGATAGAAGACAAGATTCATCGTTTTTCGGGCAAAGATTCCCATCAGATTTTCCTTGAGCCAGAAGGGCTCACTACCAACGAATTCTATCCAAACGGCATATCAACAAGTCTGCCGTTTGATGTACAGCTAGATCTTGTGCGCTCTATGCAAGGGATGGAGAATGCTTATATTTTGCGTCCAGGTTATGCGATTGAATACGATTATTTTGATCCTCGTGGCTTAAAAACGTCGCTGGAAACCCGCGCGATTCGAGGCTTGTTTTTCGCTGGTCAAATTAATGGTACCACTGGTTACGAAGAAGCAGCAGCGCAAGGTATGTTGGCGGGCTTAAATGCAGCATTGCAAACGCAGGGCAAAGAGGCTTGGGTTCCACGTCGTGACGAAGCTTATCTTGGCGTGTTGGTTGATGATCTTGTGACCAAAGGCGTGCAAGAACCTTACCGTATGTTCACTAGTCGCGCAGAATTCCGCCTCAGTCTGCGAGAAGATAATGCTGATATGCGCTTGACCGAAATTGGTCGCCAATTAGGATGTGTCAGTGACAGACAATGGCAAATGTTTGAAGAGAAGCGTGAAGCCGTTTCACGTGAAATGGAAAGATTAAAATCGACTTGGGTCAATCCTCGTATCGTCGAAGATATTGAAGCAGAACGCGTGGTCGGGAAAGCTTTGGAGCGTGAGTATTCCTTGGCTGATTTATTGCGTCGTCCGCAAGTTACCTATGATCACCTGATGACACTGAAAGGTAAAGAAGGGCAATCTCTGGGTGGTGAAGCGGTCACCGATCCAGCTGTCAAGGAACAGATAGAAATTCAAATCAAATATTCGGGCTATATCGGACGTCAAGCCAAAGAGGTGGAGCGTCAAGCACACTATGAAAATTTGAAAATGCCAACCGACTTTGATTATTTAGAAGTGAATGGTTTGTCGATTGAAGTGAAGCAAAAACTCAATGCGCAGAGACCAGAAACCTTAGGGCAGTGTGGTCGTATCTCTGGTGTGACACCGGCCGCTTTGTCTTTGTTGCTGGTGCATTTGAAAAAACGTGGTTTTAAAGGTTTTGCCAATGCAGCACCTGCCAATGATGAAGAACTGAATGACAAAGTGGTGGGTGAATAGTTTATGAGTCGTTTCGATAAAGAAGCTCTGGGAAAAGAGTTAAGAGAAGGTATTACCTCCTTAGGTTTGCCATTGACCGAAGAGCAAGTGGAAAAGATGTTGGCTTACCTTGCTTTGTTGATCAAGTGGAATTCAGTTTATAACCTGACTTCTATCCGTGATCCCCACGATATGGTGAAGCAGCATTTATTGGACTCCTTGTCGGCGGTTCACGCATTTACGCAAGCCAAGAATATTTTGGATGTCGGTTCAGGTGGCGGTTTGCCAGGCATCGTTTTAGCGATTGTCTTTCCAACCGCTTCGGTCACGATGATTGATATCGTCAACAAGAAGACCGCATTCTTAACGCAAGTAAAAGCGGAGTTGAAACTCAAAAACGTCACCGTGCATACGGGCCGAGTTGAGCTGCTGAAAGTCGAGCATCAATTTGACGTGGTTACTTCTCGTGCGTTTTCTGAACTCAATAACTTCATTAATTGGTCGCATCATTTGTTGGCCGAGAATGGACGTTTTCTTGCCATGAAGGGCGTTTCGCCAACGCAAGAAATTGAACGATTACCAGACGGATGGGAGGTCGAGAGTATTGAACCTTTGCGAGTACCCGGTTTGGATGTGGAAAGACATTTGGTGCATGTGAAGAAATTAGGCTCAGCCAAATAAGTCAGCAAATTAAGTTACACGTGAAACAGCAGTTCCGGGATTTTCTTTTAACCGCAATTATTCTAAAAAGTATCTATGGCTAAAATTTTTTGCGTTGCCAATCAAAAAGGTGGTGTAGGAAAAACTACTACAACGGTCAATCTAGCAGCTGGTTTGGCGAAGCTGGATCAACGCGTTCTGCTGATCGATCTCGATCCTCAAGGCAATGCCACAATGGGAGCGGGTGTCAATAAAGCAAAGATAGAATTGTCTGTTTATCAAGTTTTGCTTGGTATGACCGATGTGAAGTCGGCAGTTGTAAGATCAGAATCTGGTAAATTTGATATTCTTCCTGCTAACCGCGAGCTTGCTGGTGCTGAAGTCGAGATGGTTGAGTTAGAAAATCGAGATAAGCGTCTACGCTTAGCCTTAGACGAAGTAGGCGCTGACTACGATTTCGTTTTGATCGATTGTCCGCCGGCATTATCGATGCTGACTTTGAATGGTTTATGCGCTGCAAATGGCGTCATTATTCCTATGCAGTGTGAGTATTACGCACTGGAAGGATTGTCAGATTTGGCCAATACGATCAAGAAAGTGTCTGCGAATTTAAATCCTGATTTAAAAATTGTTGGATTACTGCGCGTGATGTTTGACCCACGCATGACTTTGTCGCAGCAAGTCTCTGATCAATTGGAGCAACATTTTGGTGACAAAGTCTTTAAGACGGTGATTCCACGTAACGTGCGTTTGGCTGAAGCGCCATCGTATGGAATCCCTGGTGTCGTGTTTGACCCATCCTCCAAAGGAGCGCAAGCCTATATCGCCTTCGGCGCCGAGATGGTGGAAAGAATTAAAGCAATCGATAAAAAATAATTTTATTTTAAGTATGAACATGGCAATCAAAAAACAAAAAGGCTTGGGGCGTGGCTTAGACGCTTTACTCGATGGAGCAGGGGATTTTGCTGAAGCGGTACCGACGGTGGTTGGTGCTCCTACCAGCTTGCCAGTAATACAAATGCAAGCGGGTAAATATCAACCGCGTACGCGTATGGATGAGGGCGCATTGGCAGAATTGGCAGCCTCCATTAAAGCGCAAGGTTTGATGCAACCCATTTTGGTTCGTCCTATCGGTCAAGCGAATGGTGTAACCAAATACGAAATCATTGCCGGTGAGCGTCGTTTCCGTGCTTCCCAATTAGCTGGATTAACCGAAGTTGCGGTCTTGGTGAAAGATGTAGACGATCAAGCTGCGGCAGCAATGGCGTTGATCGAAAACATTCAACGCGAAGATCTCAATCCGCTCGAAGAAGCGCAAGGTATCCATCGTCTAATCTCTGATTTCACATTTACCCATGAACAAGCGGCAAACGCGGTGGGGCGCTCAAGAAGTGCTGTATCAAACCTATTGCGCTTATTAAATTTAGCGCGACCAGTGCAAACCATGTTGATGGCAGGTGACATTGATATGGGACATGCGCGTGCTCTGCTGGCGGTTGATGCGGCAACACAGATTCAATTGGCGAATCAAGTCGTCGCGAAACGCATGTCGGTGCGAGACACTGAGAAGTTGGTCGCTAAAACGACGGCTGAACTTGCTGCACCAAGCAAACAAAAAGACAAAGCCGAAAAGTCACGTGATATTACTCAACTCGAAGAAGAGTTGTCGGATTTATTGGCAACACAAGTCACTTTGAAAATGGGAAGCAAGGGTCGTGGTCAAATGGTCATTGATTTTGCCGATCTTGATTCTTTAGACGGCGTGATATTAAAGATTCGCGGTCAATGAGTTTTGCTGCACGAGATTTTGAAGTCAAAGTATTAAGTTTGCCGATAATCCTCGGCAAACTTGCTAAATAGTCGAACAGTATTGGGCAAACGAAATTTAAAACAGAATTTGTTGCGTTGCATCAAACGTTTGACCTTGCTTATACATGCACGTATAATTCCGTGGCTTTGGAAAATCTGCCCAAAAATGCGCAAAACCCGCACCAAAATTGCGTTGGAGCAGCACCAAAATAGATCACACAAAACATCAAGCTAGCGATAAAACGCTAAAACGTAGCAAATAAAAAGAATTAAAAAGCAGCGTTTTTTGATGAAAAACGAATATTTGTTGTAAAACTGGGGAGTGGCATGGCGCGCATTATCCTGTTGCAAATTGCAGCAGCTTTCATCGTGGCGCTCGTGGCCTTATTAGTGTCTGGTCTCTCCGCTGGTTTATCCGCTTTGCTCGGCGGTCTCTGTTGCGCGCTTCCGAACGCGTTTTTTGCTTTACGCTTGTTAAGTAGCGTACGAAAACCCGGCGGTGCCAACCCGATGAATTTTTTTGTCGGTGAGTTTATAAAAATTGCACTGACCATTGCTCTCATGGGAGCGGTGGTTTTGTTTTACCCCGGATTGAATTGGCTGGCGTTTCTCGCTGCATTCATCGTGGTAATGAAAAGTTATTTAATACTACTCTTTAGGCATTGATTATGAGCGCATCAGAAAACGCCCCAACCCCGTCAGAATATATATCCCATCATCTTGGGCATTTAAATAATGCCAACCAACAGCAAACAGCGTTGGTGGATATGTCTTATATCAACTACGACACCATCATTTGGTCGGTGTTCTGTGGTTTGGTAGCAATTATTTTGATGTACATGGCATCCCGTAAGGCAACTTCTGGTGTTCCAGGCCGTTTCCAATGCGCGATTGAAATGATTGTTGAGATGGTTAATGATCAAGCAAAAAGCATTGTCCACGGTAATGTTTCCTTCATCGCACCAATGGCTTTGACTGTATTCATGTGGGTTTCTTTAATGAACGCAATGGACTTCTTGCCAGTCGATTTGTTCTCCGTTTGGTTGTTCCCATTATTGGGTATTGACACCCATACTTATCACCGTGTTGTTCCAACTGCTGATTTGAATGGTACTTTGGGTATCTCCGTTGGCGTATTCATGTTGATGATGTACTACTCAGTCAAGATTAAAGGTGCTGGTGGCTTCATTAAAGAATTGTGTACAGCACCGTTCGGTCCAATGATGTTGCCATTCAATATTATGTTGAACGTGGTTGAATACGCAGCTAAGACCTTCTCACTCGGTATGCGACTGTTCGGTAATATGTTCGCTGGTGAGTTGTTATTCTTGTTGATCGCTTTGCTCGGTGCTTACAGCCATTTTGGCGGTATCGGACAATTGATTGCTGGTTCGATTTGGGCAATCTTCCACATTTTGATCGTATTCTTGCAAGCCTTTATTTTCATGATGTTGACTTTGGTGTACATGGGTCAATCTCACGAGGCGCATTAATTTAGAGCAGTAGTTGAGCAGTAATATTGGTTTGTATCGAATTTAGTTTTTTGGTTTTAGTTTTTGGTTTTGGTATTTTAATTTTTTAACTTTTAGGGAGTTTTCTCATGACTAACGTCGCATTTGTAGCTTTGGCTTGTGGTTTGATCATTGGTTTGGGCGCTTTGGGTGCTTGTATCGGTATCGCTATGATGGGTGGTAAATATTTGGAAGCGTCTGCTCGTCAACCAGAATTGATGGACAAGTTGCAAGGCAAAATGTTGTTGTTGGCTGGTTTGATCGACGCTGCGTTCATTATCGGTGTTGGTATCGCGATGTTCTTCGCAACTGCTAATCCATTCCAAGGTTAATTTAATTTCCTTTTTCTACCGCAGCGTTGGTCAGCAGATCGGCGCTAGCGGAACGATAATTCACACAAGGAAACGACGATGAATCTGAATCAAACTATGTGGTACCAAGCTGGGGTGTTTTTCATCCTAGCTTTGTTTACCATGAAATTCGTTTGGCCACCATTGATTGGTGCCATCGATGCACGTATGAAAAAAATCGCAGACGGCTTAGCTGCTGCGGATCAAGGGCAAGCTGCCATGAAAGAAGCTGAGAAAAAGATTCAGCTCGAATTGGCGAACGCTCGTGAAGAAGGCTTGAAACATGTTGCAAACGCTGAGAAGCGTGGTCAATCGATCGTTGAAGAAGCTAAGAATGCTGCTAGTGCAGAAGCTGCGCGTATCATCGCTGCCGCTCAAGCAGAAGCTGCTAATCAAGTCACAAAAGCACGCGAAGAATTGCGCGACCAAGTTGCCGCTTTGGCAGTAAAAGGTGCAGAGCAAATTTTGAAACGTGAGGTTAACGCTTCTGCTCATGCAGATTTGTTGAACCAATTGAAGACTGAGCTGTAATCATGGCAGAACTCGCAACGATCGCTCGTCCTTACGCAGAAGCGTTGTATCGCGTTGCTAAGTCCGGTAACTTGTCCGCTTGGTCGGAACTGGTTGCTGAGATGGCGCAAGCCGCAGCGCATCCCGATGTAGTGGCTCTTGCACACAACCCCAAAGTCTCCGCAGCGCAAACTGCGGAGGCTTTCTTGTCCGTGTTGAAGTCTCCTGTAACTGCTGAAGCAAAAAACTTCGTGCTTACATTGACTGAATATGACCGTTTAACCGCTTTGCCAGAAATCGCTGTGCAATTTCATGCTTTGCAAAATGCCGACGCTGGCTCCGCAGATGCTGAAATCACAAGTGCGTTTGAAATGACAGATGCACAGGTTAGCGAATTGGCGGCAACACTGGAAAAGAAATTTGGTCGCAAACTGCACCCAACCGTGAAGGTAGACTCTTCCTTGATCGGTGGTGTGCGTATCGTGGTTGGTGATCAAGTGTTAGATACTTCGGTTCGTGCCAAGCTGCAACAGATGCACAACGCTTTGACAGCTTAATGCTGTTCAAGTACTGAAACAATTTTAGGAGTTAGTATGCAACTCAACCCATCAGAAATCAGCGAGTTGATCAAGAGCCGTATTCAAGGCCTTGGCGACGGTGCTGAGATTCGTAATCAAGGTACGGTTATTTCCGTTACCGACGGCATCTGCCGCATCCACGGTTTGTCCGATGCGATGCAAGGTGAGATGTTGGAATTCCCAGGCAATACATTTGGTTTGGCTTTGAACTTGGAACGTGATTCCGTTGGTGCCGTTATTCTCGGTGACTACGAGCACATCTCTGAAGGCGACACAGTGAAATGTACTGGTCGTATTTTGGAAGTTCCTATCGGTCCAGAATTGCGCGGCCGTGTAGTTAACGCATTGGGTCAACCAATCGACGGCAAAGGTCCTATCAATGCAAAATTGTCTGCGCCAATCGAAAAGATTGCTCCAGGCGTTATTGCACGTCAATCCGTTTCTCAACCATTGCAAACTGGTTTGAAGTCTATCGACTCCATGGTTCCAGTTGGTCGTGGTCAACGTGAATTGATCATTGGCGATCGTCAAACTGGTAAAACAGCTGTTGCGATTGACTCTATCATCAATCAAAAAGGTCAAGGCGTTACTTGTATCTACGTAGCGATTGGTCAAAAAGCATCTTCCGTTAAAAACGTTGTGCGCGCTTTAGAAGCACACGGCGCGATGGAATACACCATCGTTGTTGCGGCAACTGCAGCTGAATCTGCAGCGATGCAATACGTTTCTGCGTACTCTGGTTGCGCAATGGGTGAGTACTTCCGTGATCGCGGTGAAGACGCATTGATCGTTTATGATGATTTGTCGAAACAAGCGGTTGCTTACCGTCAAGTTTCCTTGTTGTTGCGCCGTCCACCAGGCCGTGAAGCTTACCCAGGTGACGTGTTCTATTTGCACTCACGTTTGTTAGAGCGCGCAGCACGTGTTAACCCTGACTACGTTGAAGCATTCACTAACGGTGAAGTTAAAGGTAAGACAGGTTCATTGACAGCGTTGCCTATCATTGAAACACAAGCTGGTGACGTTTCTGCTTTCGTTCCAACTAACGTGATTTCGATTACTGACGGCCAGATCTTCTTGGAAACTTCTTTGTTTAACGCAGGTATTCGTCCAGCGATTAACGCGGGTATTTCCGTGTCTCGCGTTGGTGGTGCTGCTCAAACTAAAGTTATCAAAAACTTGTCCGGTGGTATTCGTACTGACTTGGCGCAGTATCGTGAATTGGCTGCGTTTGCGCAGTTCGCATCTGACTTGGACGAAGCAACCCGTAAGCAATTGGATCGTGGTGCACGTGTAACTGAATTGTTGAAACAAGCTCAGTACGCACCATTGTCAATTTCTTTGATGGCAGTGACTTTGTTCGCAGTGAACAAAGGTTTCTTGGATGATGTACCTGTGAAGAAAGTATTGGCTTTCGAAGCTGGCGTACACAACTTCATGAAAACAAGTCACGCAGCTTTGTTGCAAAAGATTGAAGAGACTAAGCAATTGGACAAAGATGGCGAAGCTGCCATGGCTGCTGCAATCGCTGATTTCAAAAAATCCGGCGCATTTTAATTTACCGTAGCTAGAAGGAGTCAATACTCATGGCTGTAGGTAAAGAGATACGTGGCAAGATCAAAAGCGTAGAGAATACGAAGAAGATCACGAAAGCGATGGAAATGGTCGCCGCTTCTAAAATGCGTAAAGCGCAGGACAGAATGCGTGCGGCTCGTCCGTACAGTGAAAAAATTCGTACGATCACAGCAAACTTGTCACAGGCCAACCCAGAGTACACGCATCCTTTCATGGTTCAACAAGATCAAGCTAAGAAAATTGGCTTGATCGTTGTGACAACCGATAAGGGTTTGTGCGGTGGCTTGAATACCAACGTTTTGCGTTTGGTCACCAACAAGATGCGTGAACTCGAAGGTAAGGGTTCAAAAATTGAAGCGGTCGCGATTGGTAATAAAGGTCTCGGCTTCCTGAATCGCGTAGGTGCGAAAGTTGTGTCACATGCGACACAATTGGGTGATACACCTCACCTCGATAAATTGATTGGTCCAGTGAAGTTGTTACTGGATGCGTATCAGGAAGGCAAGCTCGATGCGGTTTATTTGAGCTACACCAAATTCATTAACACCATGAAGCAAGAACCGGTGGTTGAGCAATTATTGCCTCTGACATCGGACAAGCTGGAAACAAATAAAGCTTCCCATTCTTGGGACTATATTTACGAACCAGATGCAGCTGCGGTGATCGATGAATTGTTGGTACGTTATGTTGAAGCACTGATTTATCAAGCAGTAGCAGAAAATATGGCGTCTGAACAATCGGCACGCATGGTGGCGATGAAGTCAGCTAGCGATAACGCAGGTAACGTGATTGGTGAGTTGAAACTGGTTTATAACAAAACCCGTCAAGCTGCAATTACAAAAGAGCTCTCCGAGATCGTCGCCGGCGCGGCAGCGGTCTAAACGAATTTTAATATTATTGAAGGAACGAACATGGCTAATGGCAAAATCGTTCAGTGTATCGGCGCTGTTGTGGACGTTGAATTTCCACGCGACGCGATGCCTAAGGTTTACGATGCCTTGAAAATGGAAGGCTCCGATCTGACATTGGAAGTCCAACAGCAATTGGGTGACGGTATCGTCCGTACGATTGCTTTGGGTACATCTGATGGCTTGCGTCGTGGCATGATGATTAGCAACACAGGTAAACCAATTATGGTTCCAACCGGCAAAGCAACATTGGGCCGTATTATGGACGTATTGGGTAACCCAATTGATGAATGTGGTCCGGTTAGCCGTGAATCACAAGCATCGATTCACCGTAAAGCACCTGCTTACGACGAACTCTCTCCATCGCAAGAATTGTTGGAAACCGGTATCAAAGTTATTGACTTGGTTTGCCCATTTGCGAAGGGTGGTAAAGTTGGTTTGTTCGGTGGTGCGGGTGTTGGTAAGACCGTTAACATGATGGAATTGATCAACAACATCGCTAAAGCACACAGTGGTTTGTCCGTGTTTGCTGGTGTTGGTGAACGTACTCGTGAAGGTAATGACTTCTACCACGAAATGGCTGACGCTAACGTGGTTAACTTGGAAAAGCCTGAAGATTCCAAAGTAGCGATGGTGTACGGTCAGATGAATGAACCACCAGGTAACCGTTTGCGCGTTGCTTTGACTGGTTTGACGATCGCTGAAGGTTTCCGTGACGAAGGTAAAGACGTGTTGTTCTTCGTCGATAACATCTATCGTTACACATTGGCTGGTACTGAAGTTTCCGCGTTGTTGGGCCGTATGCCTTCCGCGGTAGGTTACCAACCAACTTTGGCTGAAGAAATGGGCCGTTTGCAAGAACGTATTACTTCCACTAAGACTGGTTCTATTACTTCTATTCAAGCGGTTTACGTTCCAGCGGATGACTTGACAGATCCATCTCCAGCGACAACCTTTGCTCACTTGGATTCCACCGTTGTTTTGTCTCGTGACATCGCATCTTTGGGTATCTACCCAGCGGTTGATCCATTGGATTCCACATCTCGTCAGTTGGACCCACAAGTGGTTGGTCAAGAGCACTATGAAACAGCACGCGCTGTTCAAGGTACTTTGCAACGCTATAAAGAATTGCGTGACATTATCGCGATTTTGGGTATGGATGAATTGGCACCTGAAGATAAGTTGATCGTTGCTCGTGCACGTAAGATGCAACGTTTCTTGTCTCAGCCTTTCCACGTTGCTGAGGTATTTACTGGTTCTCCAGGTAAATACGTTTCACTGAAAGATACAATCAAAGGCTTCAAGATGATTGCATCCGGTGAACTCGATCACTTGCCAGAACAAGCGTTCTACATGGTAGGTACTATCGACGAAGCGATCGAAAAAGCGAAGAAAATGGCTGCTTAATATTGCGAACTCGTTTGCTTGAGTCGTCATTCCTAAGTAAGACGACTCGAAGCAATCGACGCAAGAGGCAGACTTTTCGTGGTGCGCGTAAGCGTACTTAGACGAAAGAAAAGGTTAGCACATGGCACATACTATTCACGTTGACGTGGTTTCTGCAGAAGAGAGCATCTTTTCTGGCGAAGCTGAATTCGTCGCGTTGCCGGGTGAATCAGGTGAATTGGGTATTTATCCAAAACACACACCATTGATCACACGTATTAAGCCAGGCGCGGTACGCATTAAGATTGCAGGTCAATCCGAAGACGAATTTGTATTCGTTGCAGGTGGTATCCTGGAAGTTCAGCCTGATGCGGTTACAGTGTTGGCAGATACGGCGATTCGTGGACATGATCTTGATGAAGCGAAAGCTGCTGAAGCTAAGAAATTGGCAGAAGAAGCTTTGGTTAATCGCGATGCAGGCATCGATTACGCGCAAGCGCAAGCCGAGTTAGCATCTGCGATCGCGCAATTGGCAGCGATTCAGAAATTACGTTCTAAGCGTTAATTCTGTAAAGTTTTTCTTTGCAGAAGCAGTAAAGTGGTTTTAATATAGAAGAGGCAGCTAAGGCTGCCTTTTTCTTTTTTCGCCTTCTAATTAATTGGATTTCCAACTATGAGCGACACCGAAACAGAAGCACAAATCGACGCACAAACGAATGCGCAGATTGATGCTTTATTGAGCCAAGCAAAAATCATTGCGATCGTTGGAATGTCGAATAAACCAGAGCGCGATAGTTTTAAAGTGGCACAGTACTTAAAAGAGCACGATTATCAAATCCTTGCGATTAATCCCTTGTTGCAGGGGCAAACAATTTTAGGCGAGCCTTGCTATGCGAGTCTGAGTGAAGCGAAACAGCAGAGCGGGATGGAAATTGATATTGTTGATTGTTTCCGCAATGCGGACGATATTCCACCGATCGTTAGCGAAGCCATTACAGTTGGTGCAAAAGCAGTTTGGATGCAGCTAGAAATTACGAATGAAGATGCGGCTGCGCAAGCGCGTTCAGCAGGTTTGGCAGTCGTGATGAATCGTTGTACGAAGATTGAACATAAACGCCTACACAACATCACCGATTAACTTAATTTAGGTGTCGCTCATGAGTATTTCAACACAATTTATCGCTACCAAGAATAGCCAAATTTTAGATAAAGACGCTAGCTTGCGACCTTTGGCAGTGAATAGTAATAAAGAGTTGATGAAGGCGAAGACCTTAGAGTTAAGTGAGCAAATTGGAGAATTTCAAAACATTCTCTATGCACAACAAAAGCATAAATTGTTGATCGTGCTACAAGGCATGGACACTTCGGGAAAAGACGGCACGGTGCGCGTGGTGTTTGGTCGCACCAATCCTGCAGGTGTGCGCAGCATTAGTTTTAAAGCACCTAGTACAAGTGAGCGGGCGCATGATTTCTTATGGCGAATCCATCAGCAAGTTCCTGGTGCTGGAGAGTTAGCGATTTTTAATCGTAGTCATTATGAAGATGTGTTAATCACCAAAGTCCATGGCGATATTGACGAGGCAGAAGCACAGCGTCGATATGCGCACATCAATGCATTCGAGCGCATGTTGAGCGAGACCGGTACTACCATCTTGAAATTCTTTTTGCATATCTCCAAGGATGAACAAAAACAACGACTACAAGAACGTTTGAGTGATCCGAATAAGCATTGGAAATTTAACGGACAAGACTTAACCGAGCGCGCATCTTGGAGCGCATACCAAGAAGCCTATCAAAGTGTGATTCGGGCGACGCATCAACAGCACGCACCTTGGTTCATTATTCCGGCAAACTCAAAAACACAAAGAAATCTAATCATTGCGGGCATTGTTGCTGAAAAATTAGCCGCTATGGATTTGAACTACCCCAGCCCACAAGCTGACTATTTCAAAATTAAAATCGAGTAGTAAAAACGGCTGTTGTGCACTCAGCTTGGACGATCAAATTAGTTGCTTTCACCTATTTATCCACAAAAATAAACATAATATTTATCTAGAGAAATTAATTGAGTCGAAGTTATTTTCAAAATACTCGTTATATTTCAATGAGTTGCAATTGTAAATTAAATTTAAATCTGTCTTAGTGCCTTTAAGCACTAAATTATTCAAAAATTACCCACAAAGTTATCCACAGTGTGAGCTACTGGAATTTCGTCTTTTCGGTTCAACTGAAACTCAAAGGCGTAGAAAAAAATGTCGCAAATAAACACACATTGGGAACGTTTCCAAAAAAAAGTTGACACTATTTTTTGTTGAATGCTATATTCCGAATCACAAATGGAAACGATTCCACTAAAGCACCCATTTTCAGAAAATACACCATTTTTTTGAAACTGTTCGTTTGTATTTTGGGTTAGCCACCTAGATTGCGAACGCAAAAATCTGCTTCTTTGGAACAGAAATTTGTAATCGTCAGCAATACGAACGAACAAAAAATAGCAAGAATTCGCAACAAGGAAAATGACAGTTCGATCAAAACCGAGCGAATCGACGCTTAGCAGTAACATCAAGCAAACTAAAAATGGTGAGCAAATCACCGAGTGACATTTAATGAAAGTTGGTAGCGCTAGTCGACTACCATCACAAGGAGACAAAATGTTTCAACCAAAAACCAAGAAAACAATTATGAGCGTCGCGGTAGCGAGTGCTTGTGGATTGATGAGTGTACATGCTTATGCTCAACAAGCTGCCCCGGCAGAAACAAGTAAGTCAAGCGAACCAGCAAGCGACAAAAAAACAGAGAACAAGCAGTCAGACAAAATACAAGAGGTGAACGTAACTGCAACGCGTTACTCCACATCACTGTTACGTACGCCCCTCGCTGTAACGGCTTTTAATCAAGAAAGCCTGGCGCGCATGGGCGTCACAAGTGCGAAAGATCTAGCTAACGAAATTCCAAATGTCACCATTGTTCAATCGAATGATTCGGCAATTCAGGTGACTGTGCGTGGGATCACTTCAAGCAACACTACCGAGATCGGTGATCCCGCGGTTGGTTTCCATGTTGATGGAATGTATTCACCACGACCACAAGGCGCGCAAGCATTAATGTTCGACGTTGCCCAAGTCGAGGTCTTGCGTGGCCCTCAAGGAACTCTGTTTGGCCGCAACTCTACAGGCGGTACCATCAATGTGATTTCTGCGAAACCTGATTTCAAAGGTAATTACGGCAGAGCTGAAGTTGAGTTGGGAAACTACAATAAACGTCAATTACATGCAGTGCAAAACATCAAGGTAAGCGATGATTTTGCCTTGCGTGCGGCGATCATGAAAGTGACGCGTGATGGCTACGCCAATCAGATGCAAGATTTTAGTGAAGCGAACTTGCCATCCAAAGGGTGGATTCCGGACGGTATTCCAGACAATATTCAACGTTGGAATCGCAAAGTCGATCCTAGCGATTACTATACCAACCAGAATTCTTGGGCCGCGCGTTTAGCAGGTCTATATAAGGTGAATCGTGATTGGAAGTTGCACGCAACTTATGAGGAGTTTCAAGATTCTAGTGCAGGCGGTACCGCTTTTAAAGATTGTGACTCTGTCGCTGGCACGCGCTATGCCTGCCCAACAGGGTGGGGACGTTTTGACTTGAAAATTAACGTCCCTGGTATGACCGACATGAAGATTCGTACCTTACGTGCAGGCTCAAATTGGAACATCAGCAACGATGCAAGTTTGGATTACAACTTCGCGCTTGCAGACCAACGTCGTAGTCAACTTTATGACAACGACAAAGGAAACATGACCGCATTGCCATTTCAAATCACACAAGATCATCCACGTATCGCTGGTGGCAATAACTGGGGTACTTGGCCGTTGTCCGATCAGTATCAACAAACAGTTGATTCAAAATATGTCTCAACTGTGCATGAGCTGCAGTTTAAGCAAAGAATTGACAGTTTGAGATATGTCGCTGGTTTGTTCTGGATGCACGAGAAAAATCAGATTAACTATGAAGTAGTGGATCTTTATCGCGCACCAGTAGGGTTGGCATCAGGGGCTTTCTACGCACAACCGAATCGCCAAGTTGATGCAAAAGCGGTTTTCGCACAAGCCGATTGGGATTTTGTACAAGATTGGACTGCGACAGCGGGCCTACGTTTTAGCTCGGACAGCAAAACTGATAAAGACGGTTTGAACCTTGGTGGTTGGTGGGGACAGAAAGAGTTCTACAACGGTGGCTATGATCCTGGTACGCCAGGCACACCCGGATATCGTTTACCACAAGGGAATGATCTCAATTACGGTCCCGGTGGTAGTGCAGCCGCTTATCACTTGTATGGCACACCGAGTAAAAACGATCACAGTGAATCATGGCGTAAGCTGACCTGGCGTTTAGGTTTGCAAACGCAAATCAATAAGAATGAAATGGCATATGCCGCCTTGGCGACTGGCTATAAAGCCGGTGGATTTGGCGATCGTACCTTGGCTTGTGGTGGTAGTGCAACTGATCCAATTCAACGCGAATGCGCGGACGGAAAACCAAACACCGAAACCTTCTTACCGTATAAGCCAGAATTGGTGACGAACTTTGAACTCGGCTACAAAGGCAAATTCTTTGATAACACCTTGAGTTTGTCCGCGGTCGCGTTTGCCATGAACTATAAAGATCAGCAATTAACGGGTACTTACTTCGTCAGCAAGTATAAAACACCAATACCTTGTACATCCGATCAGCCTAAGTGTGACGTGTACGAAACTTGGCGCACGATCAACGTTGGCAACACGAAGATTCGCGGATTGGAGGTGGAGTGGGACTACAAGCCTTGGCCTGGCGCGAAGGTAGGTGGTGCATTCACTGTTCTAGACACGAAGATTCGTGATTACGGTTCGTATAGCGATGACTATAACTGCGATGCACGTGTAGAGTTCGGGCAGACACCATGCCCAGCACAATTTACAGGCTTGGGACCAGACAATGGAAAACGCTTGTATGACGTAACAGACAACAATTTGCCGAATGCGCCGCGCAAAACTTTCATGCTGCATTTTTCACAGAAGTTTGATTTGCCGAGCGGATATTCAATCACTCCTTATATCAAATTAAATTGGCGTGACAAGGCATACTTTGATGTGAGAAACGACGAATTTGCACACATCGGTCGATTCCAGAAAGCTTATACATTAACTGATGCGTCGGTTCGACTTGATTCACCAGAAGACGATTGGCATGCAGAGCTGTTTGTTCGTAACGCAACCGACAGTAAAGCGGCGTACTGGAGAGGTAGTGGTGTTGGGGCACAAATGAACTATGCGCCAGTTGAGCCACGTATGTTTGGTATTCGATTTGGATTTAACTATTAATTACTAGTTTTTTGAGTATTCCTCGAGGGTGATTGGGTCTATGTCATGCAAAATAAAACTTGCATTGCATAGACTCTTTTTTTTTATACTCTCGAGAGTGAGCGTCGTAAGGCTTGAATCATTTGTCCTACATAAATCAAATGATCGCCAAATATAGTGAATGGATTTGTAGATGAGAGAGAATCGAATCAAAGATATCGTGATCGTGGGTGGTGGTACTGCTGGCTGGATGAGTGCGGCTGCGTTAATTCAATTGCTTCCTAATGGATATAACTATCGACTAATAGAATCGGATCAAATATCGACGATAGGCGTGGGCGAAGCGACGATACCTAGCATTCGAAATTTCAATATGCATCTTGGAATCGATGAAAATGATTTTCTGAGGAACACCCAAGGGACATTTAAGTTAGGCATTGAATTTGTTAATTGGGGAATCAATCATAGTAAGTATTTTCACGGCTTTGGTTCAGTTGGCCGGGACCAACCAACCGCCAATTTTTTTCATTATTGGCTTAAGCTCAATCAGTTAGGTATGGTCGGTGGTTTAGAGCCATACTCAATCAACACGGTTGCTAGCATGCTCGGAAAATTTAGTGTCGGCCGACCTGATTTGCCTAATTCCCCTTTGTCTGATCTGTCTTATGCTTATCATTTTGATGCAGGATTGTATGCGCGATACTTACGTACATATGCTGAACAACGTGGTGTGAAAAGAACTGAAGGGCGCATCGTACAAACACTGTTACGACAAGACGATGGCTTTGTAGAAGCCTTAGTGATGGAAAACGGCGAGAAAATTAGCGCGGATTTCTTTATTGACTGTTCTGGGATGGTCGGCCTGCTGATCGAAAAAGCCTTGCAAACGGGCTATGATGATTGGAGTCATTGGCTGCCATGTGATACCGCAATTGCTGTACCGTGCGAACTTGGAGGTTCGACGCAGGCGCATACGCGTTCCACTGCGCATACCGCAGGTTGGCAATGGCGAATACCCTTGCAACATCGAATTGGAAATGGACATGTATTCTCAAGTCATTTTATGGATACAGCTCAAGCGCAAGAAATCTTGATGAATAATTTGGATGGCCGCGCTTTGGCTGAACCACGTCAGATTAAATTCACCACAGGAAAACGTAAAAAAGTTTGGAATAAAAACGTCGTGGCAATTGGTCTATCAGGCGGCTTCATGGAGCCTTTAGAGTCAACTAGTATTCATATGGTGAAAACTGGTTTGATGCGCCTTATTAGTTTCTTCCCAGATAAAGATTTCGATCAAGTTGATATTGATAACTACAATCGACTAACCGATAAAGAATATTCTCAAATACGCGATTTTTTGATATTGCATTACAAAGTGAATCAACGCGATGATTCTGAGTTTTGGCGTTATTGCCGAAATATGCCAGTGCCAGATAGTTTGCAGCTGAAACTCGATCTATTTACTAGCAATGGACGCATTTTAAGAGAAAACGAGGAATTGTTTCCCGAGGATAGTTGGCTACAAGTGATGCATGGACAAGGGATGCGTCCGCGTCGTTACAATCCAGTTGTTGATCAACGCACCAAAGAAGAAATCGCAGGATTTCTTTACAACACTCAAGCGGTGATTCGTAAGTGTGTCGATGCGATGCCAACCCATTTAGATTACATTCGTGCGAATTGCCTCGCCAAGTCTATGCTCTAGATTGCGTTTTGAGGTTGAGTAACGCAATCAATTTGAAAGCCCGATGCCTAAAAAAGCCACCAGCACTGAAAAAGTCGCGGTGGTTTTTTTATCTAAGGATTTTTACCAACATTGGAACTTGCCACGTACTCCTTAGTCGAAGCCGTATGAAAATAATAAGAGGAAATACTTCGGCACCTTGTCTCTATTTCTCTTTTTCATACCCTCCACAACAACAATAAAGGCAAGAACATGCAAGAACAATTCAACAAAAATATGAAACCAGGGCGAGTTAGCGTGCTCGCATTTTGTATCTTGATTGGACTTAGTCCGATTAGCTCGGCACAAGATGCGACATCGAAAAAGATAGTCGAGATCGGTACGCAAGATCCCCAAGTAATGACTTGGTTAGATATTCTGACTAATCGTTTTGGTGGACGCATGACGGGTAGTGATAACTACAGCCATGCCGCACGTTGGACCAAAAATCAAATGCAGCAATGGGGAATTGAAGCGGAGTTAGAAGAAGCAGGGCAACAAAGTGTCGGCTTTAACCGTGGACCTTGGTTTGGCAAAATCCTTACCCCCGTTGAAAAGCCTTTGCGTTTTGGCACACCAAGTTATACCGCTGGAACTAAAGGTGTGCAGCGTGGACCCGCGGTCTTAGGTCCGGCGACTGTGGCAGAAGCGCAAGCGCGCATGGCAGAATTTAAAGGTGCTTGGGTTTTGATTGCTGGAGAGAGTCGCGGCATGGGACGTGATGGTCGAAAAGAATATAAACCTGACGCGATCACCTTAAAACTGATCGAAGCCGGTGCGCTTGGTACTTTGCAAGCGGGTAAAGAACCGCTGTCCTTGCTCGATGCAAAACCAACTACTTGGGAAACATTACCAAGCTTACCTGACATCAAGCTCAACGCAACGCAATACAATGAAATCCAAGAGCAAATAAAAAAGGGCGAAAAGCCTGAACTAGAATTTGATATTCGCAATTGGTTCTTCCCTGGTCCAGTAGCTTTTCATAATGTTGTCGCGCGAATTAAGGGGACAGAGAAGCCCGATGAATACGTTGTCATAGGCGCGCATTTAGATAGTTTTGATAGCGCCACTGGCGCCGTTGATGATGGCTCAGGTATGTCGCCGACAATCGAAGCAATGCGTTTATTGGCAAAAGCGGGTGCTAAACCAAAGCGTAGTATTGTGATGTTAGCGTCGGCAGGTGAGGAGCTAGGGATTTTAGGTGCAGCCGCCTTTACTGAGAAACACGCAAAAAGTATGGATAAGATGGTGATGATGCTCAATCGCGATGGTGCACCAGGCGCGATATCAGGCATCACTGTGCCTAGTGCTTGGAAAGCACCATTTGAACGTGTCGCCAAAAGTTTGCAAGGACAATCTGGTGAATTTGGTTTTGAACTAAAAACCAGTGATTATCCACGCATACGTGCAGAAGCTTTGTCTGGCACCGATGCCTCTGCATTTTCTATGAAAGGTGTGCCGACGCCATCGGCATCGAACAAAACAGATTTTGTCTACGGTCGCACTTGGCATACTTTATTAGATACCTATAACGAAGTCGTGCCTTACGCCAAAGCGCAGCAACACTCGGCAATCGCTATTGCATTGATGGCCTATGAAGTGGCAAATGCGCCAGAAACCTTGAGCCGCGATGCTTATTACTTGCCGTCTGGTCTGTACGTCGAGCTAGTCACAAATCAAGGTAATGTTTTAGTCGAGTTGCAAGCAGAACTAGCTCCCGCCAATGTAGCGCGTTTGGTTGCTCAGCTCGAAACAAACTTTAAACCGCCTGCATTTAACCCCGGTGCAGCCCGTCCAAGCACGCCACCTGCACCGATTGGGCAAGCAAACATCGTTAATGGCAAATGGGAGTTTCGTTTGCATGGTAAATGGCCAGAAACTGCATTAAGTGAGATGGCGAAAAAGGCTGCTAACTCACAGGGTCATGTGGTCGCAATCAATGCGCAAGGTCATTTATTGATAGGCACGGCAGATAGTCAATTCACAAGTGAATTCAATGTAATCGGTAGACTCACTGCCGGACAAGAGACTTTGAACAAAATAGATAGCAATACTGAGTTCAGACAAATTCGCGTAATACGCGTTGGTGCAGAAGCAAAAGCTTTTCTAGGGGAAGGGCAACAAAAGAAATAAGCTATTTTGCGTAGCAAGGCCTTGAGAAAAATCCGCCTTAGCAATATGGCGGATTTTTTTATGCCGTTGCTCTGCCATTCGCGCCAAATTCACAGTCCCTAAGGCATAAAAATAGCCGATCGGTCGCATCTTTCTCGATTCCCTCTTATCAAGCAAGGATGATGCGGTCTCACGTTGTTGGTCATTGAAAGATCCGCAGCGAAGTTCGGATAGATTTTTATTTTTTGAGGGATATTTTTATGCGTTATTTGGCATTTGTTGACGGCGTTACTCGGGGTGCGTTGCGCCTTCTTATTAGCTTTTCCTTGGTCTTCACAAGTTTGATTATCGCGGGTTGCGGTAGCAGTGGTCATGTCGATGATCGAGGCAACGAAGTCGTGATTGATGGACACAAGCTTGACAGTATCATTAATAAATCTGGGCGTTATAACGTCTATCTCACAGGTACTAGCAATAACATTGTCATCGCAGAGAAAAATCAAGTTGGTCGCATACGTGTGACAGGCGTCAACAATGATCTCAGCATACGCAATAGCGCAATGGTCGAGCAAATTGATTTAGAAGGCGAGGGGAATACGCTGTATATACCGAAAGGTTTGGTGTCACGCATTTCGAGGAGTGGGGTAGGAAATAAAATTATTGAGCGATAACACGCTGAAGGCTTGCCATGACTGTTCGGATCTTGTTGCGCCTTGCGCTATTATTCGCTTTCTTGTTTAGTTCACTTGCTTCTCTTTTTGGTGGACTTGATGGCGTTAGGATCTAGGCTAAATTGACTTGCTTATCGATCAAATGTTGACTTGATTGATTTTAGTGATCAGCAATTTTTCCTAAGATCTCGCACGTAAAAAATTGGGGAAACGACCTTGCGATACTTGCGCTTATTACTGGCATTTTTGGCTTGCCTCTGCCTAATGTTGGCAATCATCGGCGTTTTTGTTCCCGGATTGCCAACCGTGCCATTTCTGTTATTGGCTGCTTGGTTGTCTGCAAAAAGTTCACCGCGCTTGCATCAATGGCTGCATAGCCACGCGGTGTTCGGCAAAATGTTGCGCGACTGGGAGGCCAATAAAAGCGTTTCCCGAAAGAGCAAAATCATTGCCATATTGATGTTAATCCTGAGTTACGCATTGATGTTATTGCGCGTGAATAATGTGTGGGTTCTGGGCGGTATTGCATTACTTTTTTTGGCCGTTGCGGCATTTTTACTCAGTCGGCCCGAGCCGAGTCAGCTTAATGATTCGCGTTGACAACGCTGCTGAATCAACTATATTGACTGCTTATTCCTTGTGATTTTTGATTAGCTTGAAAGGAAATTCAACACGATTCGTTATCTTGTTTGTGCCGTGGCACTAAGCGGTATCGCTTCTACGTCTTGGGCTTCGTGTACAGTTGATGGGAAGAGTAAGCAAAGTGTTTTCCTTACAGTGGAAGGTAAAGAGCCTATTCTCTGGGAGCCTGTTAATTCTGATATTCGCCAGGTGACTTTGCCTAATGGATTTAAGTTGGGTGTAAAGATAGAGCCAGCTACAGCAGAAAAATATCGTGAACTGATGAAGCGTACCTCCTCTAAGAGTATTGATGAATTAGTTAAGATTGATCTCTATGACATGAGTGAAAGTTCACCAAAACTGTTAAGCACAACTTGGGGTGGTGCGAACTCCGAACAAGGATTTGGACCACGTGGCGGTGCAAATCGGGTATCCGCAATGGGGCAGCAGATCACGATGTTTTTTCATAAACCAGCGTGTATAACCGCAGAATCAATTTCGTCTTTGAAGTAATCATTCGAATGTTTGACATAGGGATAGTTGCTATACGATCAGCCTCATCACTTAAAGACTCGAAAACTCATAACATAAGTTTTGTAGATTAAAGTCGCTTATTTCCAGTCGTTTTACCGAAATACACATTCCTCGATGTTATGAGCAATTCACGTAACTTAATTTTGTTGTTGGTATTATTAGCCCTCACCTCTTGTTCCAAAAAAGCGGAATTTAAACCATTTGTTTCGAATGATGGGCGGTTTGAAATCGCATCACCAACGTTGATGCAGTACCGGTCACAATTAAGTCATTTCGACAGTGGCGAAGTCACCATGCATTCTTATGCCGGTGAACGAGATGGCGTTGTGTACGCCATCAATTATTTTGATATACCACAATCAATTAGTGACGAATGGCGACGATCCATCACTTCGGCTTACGAAATACCCACACTTCCTACTATGTTAGAGGCAAATGCTTGGGTCGCTGAAGCAAGAAAAGGTGATGAAATAAAAATATCTGAAGCAGAGGTGGCGAGAGGTGAACACTTTGCCGCGACAACAAAAGGTAAAACACAGAACCTTTATATTCGCGTTTTGTGGACTGGAAATCGCTTTTATCAAGTAATGGTCGGCTACCCGTCTAAGCCCTCTTATCAACAAGAAATGGATGCAAAGAAATTTGTCTGGTCACTGAAGCTTCATTCTGCGCTGCAAAATTAAAAGCCGGTTTATTTTTTGCAGTTCAGATATCGGTTTTTGCAATTCGTCGGTTTCTTTGAATACCGTTATGAGAAACAAAATATCATCAACTTTCGTCAAGAATGGGACTGTCCATCTGTTATAAACGAAAGGAAATAAAATGAGGTATCAAGCCATTACACTCGCCATATTCGCGCTAGTCACCTCACTAAGCGAAGACCTGAAGGCGCAAAGCCAGGCGCAGCCGGCGTCATCAATTGATGCATACGCTGTGAAATCGGAAAACTTGGAGCGCGTATTGAACGCCAAGTTAATCGAACAATTCTCACCTGGCTTAGCATTGGCGGTGGTCTCAAATGGCAAAGTGATTTTTTCTAAGGGCTTTGGTACAACCCAGATTGGTGGTAGCGTTGCGGTCACACCAGATACGCCGTTTTATATTGCCTCCAGTACCAAAGCTTTTACCGCCCACATCAGTTCTGATCTGGCGCGTACGCATTCGTATTTAATGACAACACCGGTACAAAAATTGATGCCGGCTTTGCGTTTTCATCCTAGCGTGAATGCAGAACAAGTGACGCTCGAGCGCTTATTGAATCACACGCATGGCATTAGTGGAGATGGTCCGGTGACTTATCGCACCGCTTTTACGGGCGAGTTTCAATCGACCTCGGAGTTATTGGCGTTCTTGTCGCATCATCCCGCCTCTGCTGCTGGAAATAACTTTGAATATTCCAATCTAGGTCCGGTGCTTGCTGGTTATATTCTCGAACATCTCACCGGAAAAGCTTGGCAAGACTTGGTCGATGCATCGATCTTTCGCCCTTTGAATATGCGTAATAGCGCAAATCGTGTGACGCAACTAGATCCGCAAAAAATCGCGCAAGGACATGAATTCTTTGGTGATGCGTTTATGGTGAGTAAGGCGAAAAAAGTTGATAAAAACATGCACGCTGCTGGCGGCACTTATAGCAGTGCCAATGATTTAGCTGCGTGGTTGGGCGCCCATCTGCAACAAGGCCAATGGCAAGGAAAAGCGATTTTCCCGCCAGAATTGGTGGCAGATGCTTGGAAACAAACCGCTACGCAAAATCGTACCGTCGCTGGTATGAAACGCGTGGGTTGGTCACTCGGTTGGGATATCGCTGAATACAAAGGACAAAAAGTCTATTTGCGCCCAGGTGGTTTCACTGGTTATAGCGCGCACATGTCGATGATGCCGGAGCGCGGTTTTGGCGTTGTGGTTTTGAGTAATGGCGGGACGCTCTCCAGCATGATGAATCAACATATTGTTGATGTGATCTACGCTAGTTTGCTGAATGAACCTGAACATGAGGCAAAACGATTAGAGGCTGAGACTAAGCTTCAAAGCAACTATGCAAAGATGCTGCAAGCACAGCTCGCCGAGAAGCAAAAACGCGCAGCGCGACAATTGCCATTACCTCTGCCTATGAGCACTTACGCAGGAATTTTTGAGAATGAATTGGGAAGCTTGCAGTGCCAGATCAAAGACAATCAATTGATACTCAAGATGGGTATTGCTGAAGCAGATACCGAAGTCTATAAAGCCGATGAACACGCATTTAGAACCGAGTTATTAGGGCGTGGACAGATTCTGACTTACGTGATGAAAGAAGGTAAGGTGGTCGGTTTGAATTTAGGTGAGAAGTTTTTTGCTAAGAAAAACTGAAAATTCTCATTGTGCTTGTCGAGAAATTTTTCTGCGAGCACAATGTTTCATGAACGATACCCAACCGTTTCAACTAGATCAGCTAAACGAAAAGGAGAATCGAAGTGATGAAGCATATTTTAGTTTTTACCGCACTAATGAATTGCGCTGCTTATGTTGCGGCACAGACCCCATCCGCTGCGCAATGCCCATTTGAGCCCGAGTATTTGTCTAAACATTTCGGGCATCCTTTTAAAGCTGGCGTACCAGAGCGCGGAATATTGGGAAAGGCATGTGTGTATAGTTCAGACGGGCCAAAAATTTGGATTGATGCAGGAGCTAATCCAGCGCCGTCGGTTGAGATGTACCGAAAAATGAGTAATCCACCGGGTACGACATTTACCGCAGTGAATAATGACCCTGATAAAGCGGTTCATATCAATGCCAAAGCTGATGCTCCCTCATTTGCCTCGATCAGTTATTTGCGCAAGGGTATTTTAGTAAATATTACCGTCACTGGTGTAGATGATAAATCGGCGATTGCATCTTGGAATAGCAAACTGGTGCAATTGAAACGCATTCCATGAAACGAGATTTAGCGTCTACTTGGTGTCACAGCGTGACTTATTATTTGATGATCTTACCGACGATCAGTGTCACGTTCATGGCATCTACTTGTAGGAGGCTCTGGTGAGCAATCAGCAGCGCATAGCAAGCTACTGGGATTTGCTTGAGCCTATTTGGGATCAGATCGATATTTACACCAATCCCGAAACTTTTTTTGCGCAATTTGCCCAATTGCCGCAAGCAGTTGGCGATTTATATGCCGCTCATTGGCTAGTATCCGAAGTAGTGAATGGTGCGTTTCCGCAGTTTTTCTCTAACTCAACAGGCGTGCTGGCACCAGAAGCGCTTATTGCTTTCCGAAGAATTGGTTTAACAGATGCTGCCGATATCACCGAAGCTTGTATGACATTTTTTGGTGACTCATATCCACGCGATCGCGCTGTGCGGGCAACGATGATTGATTGGGTTTGGGCAGAAACCTTATCAGAAGACGATGAACATAATCTCGACATCTTGCTCGACTTATCAAGTCAATTCTTGGATGCGATAGGTAAAGATCAGAGTGCATTTAATCTAGCCGCGGATGCCTATGCGCTTAGATATCTTAATTCTTTGTGACGACTTAGCTAAGTCGAATCAACTAATAATTACAGAAAATGAAAACTCTTTCGAAAGTAAGCCTCACATTTTTTTCTATTCTTTTTTTGCTATTGGTTCTGCCATTTGTCATCTTGCATATGAAGTTTGTTTATCCGGTGGACTCATTTTGTCGCGATATTGATAAAAATGAGACGCGTGAAAAAATTATTTTGGCTGGTAAGGCACAGGGATTCCTTATATGGGAATGGCAAGAAAGTGATGATATCTGGATTGTTAATCACGACGAGGGACCACTGTTTCGTGTAGCTTGTTCAACGCAATTTAAAGACGGAAAACTTATTCAAAAAGAGACCGTGTACGCGGACTAAATAAATCGATTATGATAGTTCAATCTCTATTTCAAAGAACAATCATGCAAGTTCAAAAAATCGCTGCTTTTTCTGACGGTGAAGTTGGGGGAAATCCTGCTGGCGTATGTATCACTGAACAATTTTCAAGCGATAGCGAGATGCAGAAAATCGCGGCTGCGGTTGGATTTTCTGAAACTGTGTTTGCGGTGCCAATCGGCACAGATTGGCGTGTTCGCTACTTTTCTCCAGAATCCGAAGTACCATTCTGTGGTCACGCAACGATCGCGCTTGGTGCTGCCTTGGCACTGCAACAAGGAGATGGCGTATTTTCCTTGCAGTTGAATCAAGCCAAGATTTCGGTTGAAGGGCATCGTGATGGCAGTACAATTTCTGCTGCTCTGCAATCGCCACCGACTCGCAGTGCCGCAGCATCGCCACAACTTATCGCCGAAGCGCTGGCGATGTTTGGTTATAGTGATGCTGATCTTGATCCTCGCATTCCGCCAGCGCGCATTCATGGTGGCGCAGATCATTTGGTATTGGCGTTGAAGTCGCGATCGGCATTGAGTGCGATGCATTATGATCTGGCGGCTGGTCGTGTTTGGATGAATCGCGAAGCATTGGTGACGATTTTATTTGTGTTTGCCGAGAGCAATCAGTTGTTTCACACGCGCAATGCGTTTGCTTCTGGAGGGGTGTTAGAAGACCCCGCAACTGGCGCTGCTAGCGCAGCATTTGCCGGTTATTTGCGTGACTTAGCTTGGCCCCATGCTGGTCATATCGATCTTGTGCAAGGTGAGGACATGGGCATGCGTTCTTGTATTGCCGCTGATTTTAGTGCTGAACTTGGTAGTTCAATTCGTGTTTCTGGTCGAGCCCGACTGATCGCTACTTAAATAAGCACATCGACATAAATTTACCCCCAGTTAGGTGGCTGTGCGGCTGCGATGGTACAGGATATTTTTCCTAAGTCTTAACAATATGAAAATTGCAAAAAATGACTTACCATAGCCGCCTGCGCGTACTGGTGTCGTTCGTCGCCAATTGCTCGCGCATTTTTTTACTATTCATCTCGTATTTTCAATTCCGCTTCTATGACAGACAAATTGAATCAAGATAAGTTACCCACTCCCGTCGCCGCCATTGCAAGCGCTGCGAAAGACACCGCAAAATTGATGGCTGCCGATGGTGAACTCAGAAAAGGCTTTGGCATTGTTAGTGGCGTATGGGCATTAGGCTTGGCGATCTTGTGCCTGCTCGGTGTGTTGGCATTTCATTTTCCACAGTATTTGACGACGCCTGAATTACGGCGTCAGTATTCCCCTGATTTGATTCGTCATTTGATGTTTGCCGCCTTGGTGTTATCCGGATCGATTAGTTTGGTGAATTTGATTTTGAATCGCGCGCGTAGCATTAATGCTGTCGCGGGTTTGCTGGTATTAATTAGTGTCTTACTAGGCGGATCACACGTGCCAGTTGACGATTTCCCAGATCACACGCCGTATATTGGCTTGGATTGGTTTATCTTGGATTTGCTAGGTTCGACCTTGATTTTTGTCGGCTTAGAAAAGCTTTTCCCTTTATATCGTGGTCAACCGATTTTTAGAAAAGAGTGGCAAACCGATTTGGTGCATTTTGCGGTCAATCACTTCATTATTGGCCTGGCCTTATTGACGGTCAACTTCTTGATACACAAGATTTTTGGCTGGATTGCGATTCCTGCGCTGCAAGAATTAGTACAGGCTATTCCTTTTGTACTGCAACTGATTCTGTGTATTTTTGTTGCAGATCTGGCGCAGTATTGGACGCATCGCGCTTATCACGAAGTGCCGTTTTTATGGCGATTCCATGCAGTACATCACAGCACCAAGACGATGGATTGGTTAGCGGGGTCACGTATGCATATTTTGGAATTGATCGTCACGCGCGTTTTGGTTTTAGGTAGTTTGTATGTGCTTGGTTTTGAAAAAACCGTGATGGATGTCTATATCATCGTCGTTGGATTCCAAGCAGTCTTTAATCATGCCAATGTGCATCTTCCTTGGGGACCGCTCAAATATGTGATCGTGACGCCAGATTTTCATCATTGGCATCATTCCTCCGACGAGATCGCTATCGATAAAAACTATGCGGCGCATTTTTCGTTTATTGATTATTTGTTTGGAAGCGCGATTAAAGGACAAACTGGCTTCCCCAAAAACTATGGTGTATTTGGTGATTACATGCCGGATGGATTTACTGCACAACAGCGTTTTCCTTTCCATGTTGATCCATATCGCGCTGGCACTGCGGCACGTCTACGTTCGCAACGTCGCAAACGCGATGCTGGTAAAGCGGGTGCGCGTACTACCGACCAAGAATAAAACCCTTTGTATGTGAAAGCGAGATGATTGCCATGCAAACCAATCCCATGCTGCAGCAACTCAACTTTTTGCGTGAGATTGATCGCCTAAAATCGGTGATACGGCAATCCCCTTTGTTAGACCAAAGCCGCAAAGAAAATAGCGCTGAACACTCTTGGCATTTAGCGATGTATGCTTTGCTGCTACATGATCACGCGCATAGTCCCGTCAATCTAATGCGCGTCATCAAGATGCTGTTGATTCACGACATTGTTGAAGTGGATGTCGGTGATACGCCGATTCATAGCGGTGCTTCGCCACAAGATCAAGCGCTACAAGAGCAACAAGCCGCTAAACGTTTGTTTGGCTTATTACCCGTAACGCAAGGCGCCGAGCTACATGATTTATGGTGTGAATTTGAAGCTGCCAGCACCGACGATGCCAAGTTTGCGAAAGCGCTAGATCGCGTGCAACCTTTGCTAATCAATGTCGCCACCAATGGCGGTACTTGGGCTGAAAACAATGTTAATTTAGAGATGGTGCTACAACGCTATGGCCCGATAATTGAACGCGGATCACCCGCTTTGTGGGCGCATTGTGAACAAGCAGCGCGCGCGCATTTCGCAGCAAAGGCGTGAAGGAGTTAGGAATCATGGATAAATTTCAGGCAGAACAAGCGGCAGATGCTTTAATTTCTTCTGCTTCGCAAGAGCGAGAAGATCAACGCAGTCAGAGAAGTGTAGCGGCATTCGCACAGCATGAAAAACGCAAGATCGCTTGGGCTGGATTGGCTGGCTTTGCGATCGGTGCTATCACCGCACATTATCTACAAGTGCCAATCGTGCGCGGTGGCTTTTGGGGAACGATGTTGCTTAGTTTGCCAACTACCGTTTGGGTGCTGATAAGCATTCAAAAGCACCGCAAAGACAGTGCAGAAACTGCGGCTTCCGCTGCACAAAAGACCGATTTCGAATAATGAAGCAATTGATTTTTACCAAAGGCACGGGCAAACACGATCAGATGGACGTGGTGTTGGACGGCGTTTCGGTAGAAACGATTGCTTGTCCAAAGCAAGGCATCATTCCGCATGACATGGTGCATTACGGTGTCGAAAGCATCTTGCACAAACGTGGTTTTGTGAATCGCATTTTGCATGGCGAAGCTGCCTCGTTTCAAATGCAAGCCGACGCCGAGAGTGACGGCGTAGAACGCTTGGTGGAAGTGTTTCAGGCAGACGGCTGGTCTGGTTGGATTAGCCAAGCAGCGGATATGCTGGCGCTGTATCAAGTGACTTGCCATGCACGGCAATGTGCGCCTCTAGCATTAGATGAAAATGATATCGAAGCCGTCCGCAACAAATTATTGGAACTCAGCGCACAATGGCAAGCGTTGCCGATTGGCGGTAGTTTGAAACTAGACTTTGTGTAATTCGAATTCACGAGGGTGAGCAATGCACGATCGTCAAACTAATCAAAGACGCACTAGCTCACTTGTACTACTATTGTGCCCGCTGCCATTTTTGCTCGGCTGTTTGATGATGGTTACTGCCTTTTGGCAGAATGACGCCGATTACGTTTTCGGAAGATTAAAGACGGTTAATGCCATCTTAATCGATGTAGGGCCAGCACATCCATCATCAGGTAGACCTCGCTTTTTCCCCACTTTTCGTCTATCTGATGGACAGATTTTAAAGTTAGAAAATGCGCTGGTCGCAGATGAGATTCCACCCGCTAATCAAACTGTGCAATTGCGTTGTAGCCTACGCAAATCACATCACTGCAAGACGCCAGCAAGCCCAGATATCGATCCCGTTTTTTATGCGATTGCGGCTTTGTGGATGGCTTTAACTTTGGTGATTACAGTCGCGATGTGGCGAACTTTGTATTGCCGCTTGCTTGCACGTACAAGCTGAACAGTCAAAGCAGGCGCACTAAACGAGCAAACCAAATAAAACAAATCAAGCAAAACAAATCGAGCAAAACCAGAGGAGAGAGCGATGGAACACAAAGTATCTGACATCGGCCAAATCGCCATCACAGTCAGCGATGTTTCGCAGGCCTTAGTGTTTTACCGAAACGTGCTTGGTCTAGAATTTTTATTTAGCCCCGCACCAACCTTAGCATTTCTGCGCGCAGGCTCGGTGCGAATTATGCTCAGCACACCACAAGGCGCAGGCGCTGTCGGCGCGAACTCCGTTTTGTATTTTAAAGTGAACCAGATAGAAAACGTCTTCAACGCAATCGTCGAGCGCGGCGCTCAAGTAGAACGCTCGCCACAACTAGCAGCACAAATGCCCGATCACGCGCTATGGATAGGATTTGTGCGTGATCTGGATGGAAATTTAGTTGGTTTGATGGAAGAGAAACGGTGAGTGTTTTAGTGTTGCATATTCCCCGTTTATTCTCTAACTAGCTATAGCAAAAAATCCGCGCAGAAGATGTGCGTCTTTGTTTATGTTGGTTTATGTTCGTCAGTTGATCGATAAGACCATGAACGGCGATGTCTACTTAGCTGGATGAAGAGCGTACCCCGCTGTTGAAAGGTGGCGCTCGCGGACTCGATTTTGTTAAAGTTGTCTGCACTTTTTGTCGGTTTGTTTAAATCAAGTCCTTGTAAGGTATAACGAAATTCAGTTAAGCCTAATGCTGGTTTCCAGAGAGTAGCAACAAATTGCCTATTTTTTTGTGGTCAGTTACCTTTGCGACTTGTTAAAATAAATCGCTTTAGACATTGCTAATCACACCATGCCAATTCCAGACTATCAAACGCTCATGCTGCCATTTCTCCGAATTGCTGGAGATGGGCAAGAGCATCGGTTCAGGGATGCGGTCGAATCGCTCGCCCAAGAGTTCACCCTCACGGACGATGAAAGAAATGTTATGCTGCCCAGTGGCACTGCGCCGCTCTTCGACAATCGAGTGGGTTGGGCCAGAACCTATCTAAAACAGGCTGCACTAATCGAATCTCGCAAGAGGGGTGTTTTCAATATTTCTACAAGAGGCAAAGAGCTGCTGGCGAAAAATCTGCAGCGAATTGACAACGTAACACTAGAACAGTACCAGGAATATCTTGACTTCAAACTCCGGCGCGGTGAGCCAAGGGACACTTTAAAGTCTGAATCGCTCGATGTCAAAGCACCGGTTGTCAGAATTGCTGACACGCTAACAGATTCCACACCTGAGGAACAGTTTTCTCAGGCGTACCAACGACTGAGAAGCAACCTTGAAGCAGAGCTTCTTGAGCAGGTCAAAGCGTCAACGCCCGCATTCTTTGAAAGGCTGGTTATCGATCTTCTTGTCTCCATGGGGTACGGCGGATCGAGACAAGATGCAGGACGAGCCGTTGGCAAAAGTGGTGATGGCGGCATCGACGGCATCATCAAAGAAGACAAGCTCGGTTTGGATGTCATCTACATTCAGGCAAAACGATGGGAAGGTACTGTTGGCCGGCCTGAAATTCAAAAATTCGCGGGAGCCCTTCAGGGGCAGCGTGCGAACAAAGGAGTATTCATTACTACCTCAAACTTTTCTCGCGAAGCTGAAGAGTACGCCAATATCATCACTTCCAAAATAATTCTCATCAATGGCGAGCAACTAGCAACCCTTATGGTTGATCACAACGTCGGAGTCTCGCCAATTAGTGCTTTTGAAATCAAACGCATAGACTCTGATTACTTTGAGGGCGAAAATGTCTAACTGGTTGTTTAACACGGACGCTAACACAGGCTATGACTTAGGCATTTTCACGGCCTGTGTTGGTACCCTCCGCATTTCGTGCTCTGGCGCCTATGTTCAGTGCTGAGATTTGCTTGCAACTTACGGAGTCCGGCGGGCGCGCCGTCCCACTTCCGAGTGATGAGTGGCGCACAGTCCTTGGAATTGGTGACGAAAACTGGTCTGCCCGGATACTCTTTTCGGGCAATCCTGCACCTGGTGAAACTTTCGCAGCTACTGTTCAATTGCTCGTCCCAGAGGCCGCTCAGCATTTCCCTGCGGGCGCTGAGTTCACCGTCTGGGAGGGCGGCACCAAGGGTACAGGTCACGTTTTATCGGGCGCGGCTTAATTCAGATGTCAATGACAATGAATCCTGAACGCGTAATTGCTGTATGTGCTGGACTGATCTCTTTAGTGTTAATCACCGCCATCCCAAGTTCATTAGCGGAATATTCTCTGGGAAGTAGAGCTGAAGGATGGCATGAAACCTCTGGTCGCGTTATAGAGCGTAGTGACATCAATTTGCCCAGATTCAAATGTCTTATTTGTCAAACAGGGTATTCGCTTATTGAATATCAGTACGAAGACCGTAATGGAAAAGTTTTGACGGGTTCCGCACAAGCGCCAAGAGTCTCACATATTTACACGGGCGCCAGCATCTCGCTCAAGGTCAATCCTGAAGATCAGAGCGAATCGCTTCCAGTTGTGTTGATGTCGGACTATAAAATGGCGAACGGGTTTACGGCGCTGTTCTCACTACTCGCGCCTTTAGGGCTTTTATATGCCGCGCGGAGGTTGTGGCGGCAGGAGATTAAACTGAATACAAAAACCGTAGACTGAAATAATTTACGTGGTAACGATTCTTAAAGATTCATGTCAAAAGATCCTATGACTAAACAAAAAATCGGCGTATTGAGTGTTTTCGTCATAGGATTTCTTTTTCTTAGTTTTGGCATCGCTCAAATCTTAGTCAACGATATCCCCGTTTCGGGGCGGTGGAAAACACAAGCTTTTTATTTAACCTTAAAGCACTTTTTTGGTTCTTATGCCGTCTATGTAAATGCTTTGATTTGGTTGGTTTTTGGGGGACTATTAATGGGTTCTTCTATAAAAACTTTACGAGCAAGTCCAACTAATTCTGCCAATCAAGAATCCGATAAAAAAACAGTAGTACTTGGAAGACTTAGAAATCGGACCTCTCGAAAGAAAAGAAAACAGGATGGCGTATAGGTGATCGCTTGAGGTTAAAACGCCTGTTAATGTTATCCTCCTTCAACTGGCACCCGCAAGTCATCCAAATAATCACGCGCAATATTCACGCTACACGACACGCCTAAATGCTGTCTTTGGGTTTGCAACCATTGCTCGGCGCAGGTTTTTCCAAGATCACGCAATTGGTAAATTAAATGCGCATCCGTTTGTGATTTGCTGGCAGCGGAATAGGCTTCGAGTTCTTCGCCGCCGTCGATGCGATGCATGAGGACGTCTTTGTAGCGCGTCGGGTCTAGCTTGCCTTCCGCTAGTAGGCGTTTCACAAAATCAATCGCGCGCATTTCTGCGATGAGGGCGGCGTTGAAGGTCATTTCGTTGAGTCTGTCCAAAATATCGCTCGACGTTTTTGGCAAACTATCGCGATGGATAGGATTGATTTGTATCAGCATCACGTCGCGGCTTTTGCATTCGTAAATTAAGGGATGAATCGCTGGATTGCCGGAATAGCCGCCATCCCAATAATGCTCCCCTTCAATCTCGACCGCTTGAAATACCGTCGGCAGACAGGCAGATGCCATCAGTGCGTCGGCAGTCAAACGTTTGCCGCTAAAAATCTCCGCTTTGCCATTGCTGACCTTGGTGGCTACCACAAATACTTTCATCAATTTGCAGTTTGCTACACGCTCAAAATCGATGTGGTTTTGTAGAAAAGCTTTTAAGGGATTGATATCTAAAGGATTGCTTTGATACGGCGAGACCGCGTTGCTCCACATACTGCCTATCGATTCTGAGATGAGTTGCGCAGGCGAGGGTGCGCCGACCAGCGCTGCCATGCCGCCAAATATCATATCGAACGGTACGCGTTGCGCTTGCACCAGGCTATTTGATAAAGCGCCCATCTGAATCACGCCATCCCAAAAATCTTTGAGTGATTGCCGCGCTGCTTCGCGCTTTGCTAGATCAGATTTTTTATCGGCAAGCGCAAAGCCATGCGCCATCGCGACCGCATTCATCGCACCAGCGCTGGTGCCACTGATGCCTTCAAACTGAATCTGTCCGTCGTCTAATAAGCTATCCAAGACGCCCCAAGTAAATGCACCGTGTGAACCGCCACCTTGTAGCGCGAGATTAACGATTGGTCGTTGATTGGCTTTGGCATTCACACTCACAGATGTCCTCTTGAATCTTTTGTTGAAGTTGCGCGTTGGTCGAAAACAACGCGAACAGAGTATAGCCCTTGTTGAAATTGAGGTGTACTAGCATGTTGCAAGACCGGCTTCTGATAAGCTAAGCACAAGTCTTGAATCAAACGGCTTCAAAAGGTAGATAAATGAATACTAACGATGCAGTTGAACAGGTGGTCGCACAGCTCAAATCCTTGGGGCTCGATTCTTATCGCAATACTATGCTGAAGCACGGCGCGCAAGAGCCCATTTTTGGTGTCAAGATCGACGAGATGAAGAAGCTGATGAAGTCTTACAAGAATGATTTGGGATTTGCTTGCGCCTTATTTGATACCGGCATTTATGATGCGCAGTACATGGCGGGTTTGCTAGCCGATGGCAGCAAGATGAGTGAAGCGCAATTACAGCATTGGGTTGAAAATGCCAATTCGCACGGCATACGCGAATACAGCGTGGCGTGGGTGGCGGCTGAGAGTCCGTTTGCCATGCCGTTGGCGCTGGCGTGGATTGATTCAAGCAACGCGGAAGTCGCAGCGGCTGGCTGGTCTACTTTGAGTAGTTATCTTTCGGTGATCGACAATGCTAAAGTGGAATTGAAGGTATTTAGTCAACTCCTTAAGCGTGTGCAAACGCAGATTCACCAAGCGCCGAATCGTGTGCGTTATTGCATGAATGGGTTTGTCATTGCATTGGGCTCCTATGTACCCGATTTGACAGAAGCTGCGGTCGCGGCAGGACAAGCGATGGGACAAATCAGCGTCGATATGGGGGGCACATCCTGCAAGGTTCCGTTTGCGCCTGATTACATCGGCAAGGTCGTCGAGCGTGGCAGCATAGGAAAAAAGCGTAAAACAAGTAAGTGTTAAATTCTTCTCTTAGGCATTTTTCTTTATTTTGATAAAGCCGTTGAGTGCCACGCGCGCGCTACGTGGATCATCGTTTAACAGTTCAGCCTGTGTGATTTGCGCCGCATGAAAGATGGTTCCTTCATAAAATATCGCTCGATTCCATTTTGCTTCGACTGTGTGCATGAGTTCGAAATAGGCGTTGCTAGCATGTAGATAGGCGGGCTTTGTTTCCAGTACTTGGTCGCAAACTTCGCTGCTGGCGTGTTGCAGGCGATGGAGTAATTGTCGAATTTCATCATCACTACGTCGCGGGCGATAGAAACTGGTGCCACCTAATGCGGGATGATCAAACAAATAGACAACCGCAGCAGCGATGCCAACGCCAGGCGGAAAACTCTCAGCATCACGATGACAAAGTCGCTGCAAGGGATGCAGTTGTGTGGGCTGCAAAGTCGTCATCGACATTCGACAGGCTACACCAAGCTCACGCCTCGCTTGAAAGTGCGGACGCAAATGCAGCATGAAGTATTGCTCCAATGCGATGGCAAATTGTCGGCCTAAATTAACTTCCACGCCCGGGAAAAAGTTGTCGTGGTCATAGCGAAATGCATTCCGCTGCTCGCAAGCATGTTCTAACAAGGCTTTTGGATTGTTTAAGAAATCATCTATTACGACACAATGGTGACCATCAAATAGCGGAATCCGCTGTATCTTCGCCGCTGGATTAAACAGGCGAGCGGGATGCTCGACAATGTATTCGCTAGGCCTCATTGAAACTGGGTTCATGTTCATCGCTTATTTTTGATACACCCGCACATAATCAACTTCAAATTTGCTAGGGAAGATGCTGTCATCCACCGCACCACCGAGATCACCACCGATTGCCAGATTCAGAATCAAATACTGTGGCTGATCGAAAGGCCATTTTTTGTAATCACCGTTCTTTGGGTTGAGAAATTGGAAGTAGTATTTGTTGTCGACCCCAATCGCAATTTGATCTTGATCCCAAAATAGCTGGTAGGTATGGAAGGCGTCACATGCGTCATTGACTACGATTTCTTTCGTATTACCTGTCCCATTAGGCCAGTTGTAAAAAGCGGTGTAAGCACTTCCGAGAATTTTTCCTTTGTTCTTGCCAACGTGTTCCATGATATCGATCTCACCATCATCGGGCCAGACGCCTTTGGTGCCGAGTGTCCAGATTGCCGGCCAAGTACCTAGACCGCAAGGAAGCTTGGCGCGGATTTCGAAATAACCATAGGTCCAACTTGCCTTACCGCGCGTGAGTAGGCGTGCAGAGGTGTAAGCCTGTCCGCCATAATCGCTTGCATTGTTCAATTGCTCTTTGCGAGCAGTGATCGTTAGTAAGCCATTGTCGACTTGTGCGTTTTCTAGTCTATCTTTGGAATAATATTGACGCTCATTGTTGTACCAACCCGCCTTATTGCGCTCGGTATCAAACATCCATTTTGAAGCATTCGGTAAGCCCGCTAGATCGAATTCGTCCGCCCAAACTAATTTCCAGTTTGTTGGAATACCGGCGGCAGGTAAGGCAGGCGTGCTTTGACTCGGCGTAGTCGCTGGCGTGGTTGATCCAACAGTCGTATTTGATGGGGTACTTGCGGAAGCACCGCCACCACACGCGCTGAGAGCAATTAGGCCAGCACTTAGACTGAACAAATACGCTGCGATGCGTATTTTGCTAGGGCGCCGAGCGCGTTCAATGTCTGTCGTCATGTCTGAATCTCCGTTAGAGTTGCATGCAGTAAGCGCCGATCGGTCAGCGCTGGGAAGCAAATCAGGCAATGTTGCATTCCTGCTGTATTCCTCTTGCGATAATATGGAATCGTTTCCAATTTGGTTTGAAGTATGGCATTATTCATTTTCAAGTGTCAACTGAAAAACCAACATTCCTAAGTTAAGAAAGTCAAACGGTGAGAACGCATTTTGGTGAAATATTTAGTGAAACATCAGCGCAAAGTCTCCAACAGAATTGTTTGACAGTAAAATTTGAAGGATGCTATAGTCTTTTGGTGTGGTAACGTTTCCAACGCTGGTTTACAAAGAGTGTGTGGAAACTTCAAACCAAGTAAAAATAAAAAGTAAAGACCGATGCAAAGAATGCGGAGAAGGATAGCCTCGATTGTTTGCGAAAGATTTAAGAAAAAAGAGAAAACATCATGCAGACAAAGTATCTGCATCGTAAGGAGACTGGATGTTGAATTTTAAAAAGACGCTGCTGTCATTGTGTATCGCTTCAATCGCATCAGCCTCCGCCTTGATGGTCGGACACGCTGTTGCTCAAAATAGTACAGTGCGTGCCGCCAAGCCAATCCCAGCCGAGAAAGCGGAAATTATTCACTGGTGGACTTCGAATAGTGAATCTGCAGCGGCCAAACTGATCGCTGAAAACTACCGTAAGGCTGGCGGGATTTGGGTTGATACCGCAATCGCTGGCGCTGATCAAGCGCGTGCTGTAGCGATCAATCGTATTGTCGGTAGCAACCCACCCACGGCAGCGCAATTCAATACAACCAAACAGTTCCTAGACCTTGTCGAGCAAGGCATGCTCAATAATGTCGATGATGTCGCAAAAGCTGAGGGATGGGAAAAGATTCTTCCAGAACCTGTATTGAATGTGATTCGGATCAACGGTCATTATTACGCGGTTCCTGTGAATATCCATATGCAAACTTGGTTCTGGTATTCCAAGGCAGCTTTTAAGAAGGCGGGAATCACCAAAGAGCCTGCCAGCATGGATGAGATGTTTGCGGCTATGGATAAGTTGAAAGCCGCTGGTATTATTCCTCTCGCACACGGCGGGCAAGCTTGGCAAGAAACAATCGTGTTTCAAGCGATGCTCACTAATGTGGGTGGCAAAGACCTTTACTTAAGTGTGATTCGTGATCGTGACCAAAAGGCGATCAACTCCGAAGCATTTAAGAAAGTCTTACTCGCATTTAAGCGTATGCAAAGCTACATCGACCCAGGGTCACCAGGACGTAATTGGAATGATGCAACCGCTTTGCTGATTAGTGGCAAAGCCGGTGTGCAAATCATGGGCGATTGGGTTAAAGGTGAGTTTGCGGCCGCAAAGCAAATAGCAGGAAAGGACTTTGGCTGTATCGCTGGGCTAACACCGAATTCACCTTATTTAATACAGGGCGACGCCTTTGTTTTTCCGCGCACTAACAATCCGGGAACCGTACAAGCACAGAAGCTGTTGGCGAAAGTCTTATTGAACCCTACCACCCAAATAGATTTCAATAAACTTAAAGGATCAATTCCGATTCGAAGCGATGTTGATACCTCGACGATGGACATTTGCGCGCAAACCGGTATGGCGATCATGAAAGACAAGTCGCGTCACCTGGGAATTAGTGAGATGTTCCTCACACCAGATCAAAATGGCGCGTTGCAAGACATTCTGACGGCTTATTGGAACACCCGTATTCCCGTTGAAAAAGTACAAAAAAGTATCGCCAGCGCCTTTAAAGATTAAACCACATGCGCAAGCACATAACCCAACGTCTGTTCCGTCGCTTTGTACCGTTCGCTGCCATCTTGCCGATGGCGATGGTGACCTTGGTCGCCTACTTAGGCGCGACATTGTGGTCGATTAGGGTGTCGTTCTCAAACTCACGCACCATGCCGACGGACACCTTTGTTGGTTTCGCGCAGTATGTAAAATTGTTTGATAACGATCGATGGTTGCTGTCGATTGAGAACATCGCTGTCTATACCGTGTTATTCATTTTGATCAGTATGATTTTGGGTTTTTTGTTAGCTGTTTTTATTGACCAAAAAGTGATGGCAGAAGGAGCACTGCGTACAGTCTTTTTATATCCGTATGCGATGTCATTCGTGGCGACGGGTTTAATTTGGCAATGGATGTTGACCCCTGGAATTGGTATCGAGTATGCGGTGCGCCAAATGGGTTTCCCTGACTTTACTTTTGATTGGATTATTGATCAAGATAAGGTGATCTACACCATTGTGATTGCGACAGTTTGGCAGACAGCGGGTCTAGTGATGGCTTTGCTATTGGCTGCACTGCGCGGAATTGACGAAGAAATTTGGAAGGCCGCCCGTCTCGATGGCATCCCCGTCTGGCGCGTATATGTCTCCATCGTGATCCCGATGCTCGCTCCAGCAATCGCCACGGTTTTCTTATTGTTGTCGACCACAGCGATTAAGCTATTTGATTCGGTGGTTGCGATGACGCAAGGCGGACCCGGCACAGCCAGCGAAGTACCTGCCAAATTCATTATGGATCATTTGTTTGGTCGCGCGAATATTGCACTTGCCTCTGCTGGCGCAGTGATGTTGCTGGTGCCGGTGATTGTGATTCTTGCTCCTTATGTGTACGCACGCAGTCGTAGGAAGCACGCATGAGTACCACGACGGCTGTACAACATAAGTCTAAGTATGCAAAACGCGCAAAAAGCGGAACGCGCAGCTGGACGCCAGCTCGTTTGGGGATCTACGCTTTCTTGTTGAGTGCTGCGGTGTTTTTCTTGCTACCGCTTTACATTATGCTCGTCACATCAGTGAAAAGCATGGATGAAATTCGGATGGGGAATATTTTCGCATTACCGACACAATTCACCATCGATCCTTGGATTACTGCGTGGACCAGTGCCTGTACAGGTATTGACTGTGAAGGCATTCGCGGTGGCTTTATGAACTCGTTGGCAATCGCTATCCCTAGCACGATTATTCCGATCTTTTTAGGCGCTCTCAATGGTTATGCTTTGTCATTTTGGCGACCACGTGGTGCAAATATTTTGTTTGGTATCTTAATGGTGGGTGCGTTCATTCCTGTACAGGTAATGATTTTTCCGCTGGTCAGAATCTTAGCGAGTGTCGATTTATATAGTTCTTTACCTGGCATCGTCTTGGTTCATACGGTGTTTAGTATGCCGGTGATGACGCTCTTGTTCCGTAACTATTACAGCACGATTCCACATGAATTGTTTCAAGCGGCACGTATCGATGGCGGAGGCTTCATCCGAATTTTCGTGCAGTTAGTGTTGCCGATGTCAACGCCGATCATTGTGGTGGCAGCTATTATGCAATTGACGGGTGTATGGAATGATTACATCCTCGGTTTGGTCTTCGCTGGGCGCGATCACTTGCCGATGACGGTGCAACTCAACAATGTAATTAATACGACGACCGGTACGCGGCTATACAACGTGAACATGGCGGCGACGATTTTGACATCACTGGTGCCGTTGACGCTGTACTTTGTGTCAGGACGATGGTTTGTACGTGGCATCGCGGCCGGTGCGGTCAAAGGCTGATCGCCATTCCCCTGAGTAACGATCAACAGTAAAAACAAACACGCAGTACAAAAAGGGAAATAAAGGATACAACGTGGCAAATGTTCGTTTGCAAAATCTGGGCATCAATCTGAGCGGCAATCAGATTATTTCTGAACTCAATCTCGCGGTAGAAGCGGGTGAGTTCTTAGTGTTGCTCGGCCCTTCTGGTTGCGGCAAATCGACTTTGTTACACGCGATTGCTGGCTTGATTGACGTTAGTGCTGGGACGGTAGAAATTGCCGGTCAAGATATGACGTGGGCAGACCCTAGCGAGCGTCAAATCGGGATGGTGTTTCAATCGTACGCACTGTATCCGACCATGACTGTCGAAAAAAACATGTCTTTTGGTCTGCGGATCAACGGTACTCCTAAAGTTGAGATTGAAAGACGTATCAATAAGGTCGCCGAGATGTTGCATCTGGCGCCGCTATTGAAACGGAAGCCCGCAGCGCTGTCTGGTGGACAAAGACAACGGGTAGCTATTGGCCGTGCTTTAGTGCGTGAAGCGGAAGTGTTTTTGTTTGATGAACCTTTGTCGAATTTGGATGCGAAATTGCGCACCAATTTACGTCGCGAGCTCAAGTTATTGCATCAACAATTGCAGTCAACCATGATCTATGTGACCCATGACCAAGTCGAGGCAATGACTCTGGCGACGCGCATTGTGGTCATGCAGGCGGGCAAAATTCAGCAGATCGGTACACCAGAATGTGTGTATGAGCGCCCAGTGAATTTGTTTGTGGCTGGTTTTTTAGGCGCGCCAGCGATGAATTTCATTCAAGGTCAATTAGACTCCCAGCAGCGCTTTGTTTCGAACTCGATCAATATGGATTTGTCTTCCTATGTCTTTGCTGATTCTAGAGTACATAGTGGCGAAGTGATCATGGGCGTGCGTCCTGAACAAATTCAAATTCGTGATGATGGATCGTTTGTCGGTTCAGTCGCGCTAGTAGAACCGATGGGCAATCATCAGGTTGTCTGGCTGCAAGCGGGAGCACAAACGATTTCTTGTATCGTGAATGAACAGCGCCCGTTTGCGATCGGTCAGACTGTGTTGTACAGCATCGACACGCGCAAGATTTCTCTGTTTGATCCCACGACAGAACAACGACTGTAGGATTCACTATGCACCCAGATCTGAATAAGACTATGCCCTCAAACCAACAAAGCGAACGCACCTTAAGGGATGTAGTTATCGTTGGTGGCGGAACCGCTGGTTGGATGACCGCTGCGGCTTTATCGCGTTGCCTGCCTCATGGACAGAGGATTCGTTTGGTCGAGTCGGATCAGATTTCGACCATAGGCGTTGGCGAGGCAACGATACCGAGTATTCGCGCTTTTAATCAATTGTTGAATTTGGATGAAGATGAATTCATTCGGCAAACGCAGGCGACATTTAAACTTGGTATCGAGTTTGTGAACTGGGGCAAGCCAGGTGATAGCTATATTCATGGTTTTGGTCAAATCGGGCGCGATCAGGTGGTTGCCAAGTTCTATCAATACTGGCTCAAGATGTATCTAGCTGGCAAAGCACCTGATTTAGAAGCGTTTTCGATTAATACCGTCGCGCCGCGTCACGCCAAATTTATGCGGCCACCCAAAGATATGCCGAATTCGCCTTTGTCGGATATCTCTTACGCCTTTCATTTTGATGCGGGTTTATATGCACGATATCTGCGCGGTATCGCTGAGCGCCAAGGTGTTTTGCGTACCGAAGGGCGGATCGTCGAAGTGCAGACCAGTACGCAGAATGGACATATCACTGCTTTACGCATGGAAAATGGTGAACTGATCAGTGCAGATTTCTTTATCGATTGCTCGGGTTTATCTGGCCTGCTGATCGAAAAGACCTTGCAGACTGGGTACGAAGATTGGAGTCATTATTTACCAGCGGATAGTGCGATTGCAGTGCCGTGTACCTCATCTGAAACCCTATTGCCTTATACACGTTCAACGGCGCATCAGGCGGGCTGGCAGTGGCGTATTCCGTTGCAGCATCGGACTGGCAACGGCCATGTCTTTTGCAGTAAATTCATGAGTGCAGATGAGGCACAATCAATCTTGATGCGCAATTTGGATGGCCAAGCATTAGCAGAGCCACGCTTAATTCGCTTCACCACGGGCAAGCGCAAACGCGCTTGGAATAAGAACTGCGTAGCAATCGGATTGTCTGGTGGTTTTATGGAGCCACTCGAGTCGACCAGTATCCATATGATACAAACGGCGATCATGCGACTACTGAGTTTGTTCCCCGACCGTGGTTTCAGTCAGGTGGATATTGACACCTATAATGCACAAAATGATGAAGAATACCTGCGTATTCGCGATTTTCTGATCATGCACTACAAGTTGAATCAGCACCAAGATGCGCCATTCTGGCAGTATTGCCGTGAGATGGAAGTGCCGAAAGAGGTCCAGCACCGAATTGATTTGTATCGTAGCCATGGCCGCATTTTCCGATTAGGTGAAGAGTTGTTTGCTGACGCAAGCTGGTTACAAGTCATGCATGGTCAGGGTTTGCGCGCCAGTAGCTATCATCCCTTGGTGGATCAGCGCAGCGAGGAAGATATTGCTTATTTCCTCAGTCAGGTACAAAAGACCATACAAAAATGCGTGGATGTGATGCCTACCCATGCTGAGTTTATTGCCGCCACTTGTGCCGCGGAAAAAGTGGATTTTGGCGTAGTGCCGCAGACGCAGCGCTATGGCACGTAATGTTTTGGTAGCACGAATGCATTGGTGAGTCGATGTAGATGAATCGACCGCCAGATAGTCAGTATGTTTAGAATAAGCTTTGAATGATGTGTTGCAGAGGTATCAGCTCGGTTTGTAGTTTTGAGAGGAAGACAGAAGAGCGCGTTACAATACCTCTTTCCAGAATTGTTCAGCGCGGAACCCTGCAAGGGAAGCGAGAGTAAAAGAGATTATGGCAACCATAAAAGATGTAGCCCGCCTAGCGGGAGTTGGATTGGGAACCGCCTCACGGGTCGTGAGTGGCAAAGGATCGGTATCGCCCGCGACTTTGGAAAAAGTTAAAAAAGCCATTGAAGAGCTGGATTTCCGTCCATCACATGCTGCGCGTTCACTGTTGTCCGGTTCAACTCGTATGATCGGAGTCTATATCCCATTGTTAAAAGGGACATTCTACATGCCGATTTTGCAGTCGATTGACAATGAACTGCGCGCCGAAGGATTGCACATGGTTGTGGCGTTTGGTGTTGGTGCAGGAAATTTCCGAGAACAAGCCATCGATGGGATTAATTTTTTAATTGAGCGCGGCTGTGATGGCTTGGTTGTGATGAGCAATGCGCTAGAAGACGCCGATATCGAGGTCCTAGGAAATAAGAAGACCAACTTGGTGGTATTAAACCATCGATATGATTGTATCGCTGATCAATGTTTTACTGCCGACCATAATTTGGGTGGACGTATGGCAGCACAAGCTCTGTTAAAACATAAACACAAAAAAATTGCGGTGATTGCTGGTCCCTCTAGTGCGCCCGATAACGTAGATCGGATTGGCGGTTTTATGCATGAGCTAGAACTTGGTGGAATCGATGTCAGCAAGATGTGGGTTGCAGAGAGCAATTTTGCACCAGACGGTGGCTGGGCTTCTGCGCAAGAATTAGTCGAGTCAGATTATGATTTTACCGCTGTATTTTGCGCCAATGATGAGATGGCGATTGGTGCTTTATCGTATTTTCAACACGCCGGTATAGATGTGCCAGGTGAGGTTTCGGTGGTCGGCTATGATGATACAGAAACGGCAGCGTTTTCAGCGCCACGTCTGTCTTCGGTTCACATTGCTTGGCGTGAAATGACGATGAGCGGGCTTAGCTTTTTGCTGAATCGTTGCTACGATCTTGAACGTCCGGTGCAAAGAAAATTTCCAGTAAGTATGACTTGGCGCAACTCAGTGGAAAAAGCACCACGTGTTTCTTTTCGCAAACGATAGTTGATAAACGATGTAGGTTGACAGCCTTAGGTCACAAAAGAACATGCGATTTAGCGTGTTTTTTTTGAATGTCAAATGGAAACGATTCCAATTAATTGAATGCAAATTTGCTGAGTTAGAACAAGGTCGTTGGTGAATCAAAGCCGGCATTTTTTTTGTTTAGATAGTTGAAAACAGACGTGAGGTAAAAAGTGAGCAGGTTAAAACTAAGTGCTTTACAAAAAATCCGTAGTGAGGGCAAGCCATGATTTATACAAACTACCTCAAATCATTGCGTCAAACGGGTATGCGCTGGTGTTCGCGAGGCGTATTAATGATGAGCTTGTGCATTAGTATCAACGCCTGTGGTTCAAGTGGTGTAACCAATGCCAGTGCGGTAACTCCGGGCGGTACTACGATCGTGCCAGTTCCACAAGTTGTGGTGCGCGAAAAACCAGTCATGTTGCGGACAGAAGGCACGCAATGGTTGCGCCCTGATGGCACGCAAAAAATACTAAAGGGAGTCAACCTTGGTAATTGGCTAATGCAAGAGTTTTGGATGATGGGACAGGGTACGAACGGTATAGATGACCAATGTAAGCTCGAAGCGGTATTGGATCAACGTTTCGGTTATGCGGAGCGTGAACGTTTGTATCGCCTCTTTCGACAAAATTGGATGCGAACAAGAGATTGGGATTTGATCGAACAATTTGGCTTGAATGTCGTACGCCTACCGTTCATTTGGAGTCTGATCGAAGACGAAAAAAACCCACGCAAATTACGTACCGATGCTTGGGAATTTCTTGATGATGCGATTGCGCAAGCCGAGCAACGTGGAATGCATGTGATCCTCGATTTGCATGGTGCGGTAGGGAGTCAAGGCTGGGAGCATCATTCTGGTTGCGCTGGAAAAAATCTCTATTGGGATAACGCCGAATTTCAGGAACGTACCATGTGGCTATGGCAGCAAGTTGCGGGTCGATATAAAGATCGAGCCGCGGTCGCTGGTTACAGTCTACTAAATGAGCCATGGGGCGCAAACCCTGAAGTGATGGCGAGGGAAGTCAAGCGCCTGTATCAGGTTGTGCGTGCAGTCGATCCCAACCACGTGATTATCTTGCCTGGTCATTCTAGCGGTATTGATGCCTATGGTCGTCCTGATGAGCAAGGATTACGGAATGTCGCATTTGAAATTCATCCTTATCCCGGGTTCTTTGGTTGGGGGCAGCCAAGTTTGCAAGTGCATAAAGATTGGCTGCGTTGTAATGGTGCAGGCTTGAGCGGAAGTGTCGGTGTTTGCGAATGGAATCGCCGTTTAAAAAATTTGAACACAGCCTTGTTTATTGGAGAATTTCAACCATGGGCAGGATTAGGCGCTGAACTCGGTGGGCAAATTACGCGTGTCACTTACGACACCTATGCCTCACTTGGATGGGCAGCGACTAGTTGGTCTTATAAGCTTGTAAGTAACAACGGTGGTCAGGGCAATGGGACGTGGGGCTTAGTCACGAATAAAAGTGGACAGCCAATTCCAGCATTGGATTTCAACACCGCTAGTCTTAAAGAAATTGAAGCCCTGTTCCTTAGCTTTGGCAGTATTCCCTACGAACCGCAACACGCCGTTATGACCTGGATGACTAGCGCGGTCGCTCCTAATCCTTTTGCTCAACCATAAACATGATGTCCTCAATGAATTCATCAGTAATCCTTAATACAGCCGTGACTTCCTTAGAACCATTGCCAAACGTAACACGAATGGATTTTCCATCCAACTTTGTTTGGGGCTGTTCCACATCGTCTTTTCAGATCGAAGGGGCGGCTCACACCGATGGTCGAGTGCCGTCGATTTGGGATACTTTTTGTGCCAAACCCGGAGCCATTCGTGATGGTAGCGACGGCTCCGTAGCATGTGACCACTATCATCGTTGGCCCGAGGATTTAGATATCGCAAAACAACTCGGTGTGAACGCTTATCGATTCTCAATTGCTTGGCCGCGCATAATTACCGAACTAGGTAGCGTACCAAATCAGCAGGGCTTGGATTTCTATTCTCGCTTGGTTGATGGCATGTTGGAGCGTGGTTTGCAGCCATGGGCGACTTTGTATCATTGGGATTTACCGCAGTACTTACAAGATCTGGGTGGATGGGAAAATCGTTCGACAATCGATGCTTATCTAAGTTATGTAGATGTAATGACTCGACGCTTGGGTGATCGTGTTAAACATTGGATTACCCATAATGAACCATGGTGTACAGCAATGCACGGAAACTGGGATGGTATGCATGCACCAGGAAAGAAAGATTTTAAAGTGGCTCTACAAGTTGCACACCATGTGATGGTGTCACACGGATTAGCAGCACCAATCATCAGAGCTAATGTGACAGAATCCAACGTCGGTATTGCATTAAGCCTTCATCCATTGCGTGCCGCCAGCAAAAATGAAGAAGACCACGAAGCTATGCAAAGACATGATGGCTTACGCAATCGATGGTTTCTTGATCCTTTATTTGGCCATGGCTATCCGCTCGACATACAAGCACATTGTGCTGAATATTTACCAGAGATTCTGCCAGGAGACATGGACGCCATTGCCGCACCAATCGACTTCTTAGGAGTTAATTACTACTTTCCTGAAACCATATCAGCAGCACCACAGAATCCTCCTTTACATACCGAATTAAAACTATTAGCCGATCGTGAGCGAACTGGTTTTGGTTGGGAGGTCGCGCCAGATGGTATGCAAGAGCTTCTTTGTAGAATAAAGCGAGACTATCCGAGTATTCCTATCTATCTAACTGAGAATGGCTCTAGCTATGAAGATCATTTAGATCATGATGGGCAGATACAAGATACCAGTCGACGCAATTATTTTATTCGTCACCTTGACGCATTAAAACAAGCGAGGCAGTCGGGTGTTGATGTGCGCGGTTATTTCGCTTGGAGTTTGATAGATAACTTTGAGTGGGCCGAAGGCTATTTGCGTCGATTCGGCATGGTGTATGTCGACTTTGCGACGCAAGTCAGAACAGTGAAGCAAAGTGGGTATTGGTTTAGAGACTTTTTACAGTTGAAAAAGTAGCGATGATTTTGACAGTGAAATGCTTCTTCTCCAAATCAGAAGCTAGGCTGTTTGCATGACTTTTCCCGGGGGGGAGAGGTGAGAGTGGGGGCGAACAAAGGCATGAAGGTTTTGCTGTTGTTCGCCCCGCATTCTGGGTATGAAGCGAAGAAGAAACAGGCGAGAAAATTTTTTTAAAAAAAAATTGGTAACGTTTCCAAAATTGATTTAGAATAAAACGGAAAGCTTCCCATTCAGATTCAAACATGGGGGAAATAAAGGTGAATTAAATAGAAGTTGATCGGTATTTCCCGAATTTATGAAAGCCTGTAATCCTCAATTTCAGTGCTTTCTTGTCGAAATAAATTTTGATCAAGCTTATCTGCAAACTGATGGATTACCCATTCTCAGTAAGTTTTGCATTATTCACCAATAAACGAAACTGCAGGAAACACTAAGGAAAATATCCAGTTGAGTCACGTGAACAAAGTGCGTGCTCTATCTGTGAAATAAAGCACGAAGAATTATTGAAATCAATGTTAAACGAGCGCGCAATGAATCACATGGAAGAACAAGAAATGTTGAGTATCAATGCACTGGAATCAAAATAAATAAGAGAGACAATCGTGAAATCAAACAAATATCAAAAGACTTTGTTCAAATCAATAAAAGTCAGTTTGGCCTTCGCATTTAGTTGTACTACAGCGTATGCCTACACTCAAAGCGGCCAAGAAGTAGCAGCTGTGATCAAAAGCCCCACAGACAAATCGAGTTTGAAGACATGGCCACGTGTACAAAGCGCCATTGCAAAAGATCCTGTAATGGAGGCAAAGATTGCAAAGATGGTCGGGCAAATGAGCTTGGCACAAAAAATTGGTCAGATGACGCAACCAGAAATCAAATTTATTACGCCCGACGACGTGCGTAAATATTATTTGGGTTCAGTACTCAATGGGGGGGGGAGCTGGCCAAAAATGAACAAGTACGCTACAGCTGCTGATTGGGTGAGTCTTGCTGATCAATACTACGCAGCATCAATGAGTACCGACATGGTCGACAAAGTGCCAGTCATTTGGGGTATTGATGCGATTCACGGAAATAGTAACGTGGTTGGTGCAACCTTGTTCCCGCATAACATTGGTTTAGGCGCCGCACGTAATCCAAAAATCATTTCGCAGATGGCCGAACATGTCGGTAAATCTGTACGCGCCACAGGTATTGCTTGGGTCTTTGCGCCTACTTTGGCGGTGGTTCGTGATGCTCGATGGGGACGCGCTTATGAAAGCTTTGCTGAGGACGGTAAGCTCGTTAAAGAATATGGCGCACTCTATGTAAAAGGTTTGCAAGGTAGTTTCAAGGATGATCGAAATGTCGTTGCAACTGCCAAACACTTTATTGGTGATGGTGGTACGGATAAAGGTGTAGATCGTGGTGTCACTAAATCGACTTTGCACGAAATGATTAATGTGCACGCCCAAGGTTACTACGGTGCATTTGCCGCTGGTGCGCAAACCGTGATGGCTTCATACAATAGTTGGAACGACGTAGCAGCAGGTGTCAATTACGGAAAAATGCACGGTAGCAAAGCGCTGTTGACAGATGCGTTAAAAGACAAAATGGGATTTGATGGCTTCGTTGTATCTGATTGGGATGGTATTGCCGAAGTGCCAGGTTGTAGCAACGATAGCTGTGCGCAAGCGATCAATGCCGGTATCGACATGGTGATGGTGCCAGAGAACTGGAAGAATTTTATCGCTAATACGATTAAACAAGTGGAAGCAGGCGAAATTCCAATGGCGCGTATTGATGATGCCGTGACGCGGATTATTCGAGTAAAAATGCGTGCTGGTTTGTTTGGTAAAAAGCCGTCCGACAACAAATATGCGGGCAAGCAAGATGCCTTGCAAGCACGCGACCTAGCGCGTCAGGCAGTACGTGAGTCATTAGTGTTGTTAAAGAATAACCAGCAAACTTTGCCATTGACACGAGGTAAGAAAATTCTGGTGGTCGGCAAGAGCGCTGACAGTATGATTAACCAATCAGGTGGCTGGTCTATCACCTGGCAAGGAACGGAAAATAAAGAAAGCGATTACACACCAGGCGACACTATTTTGGCGGGGATCAAAGAAGCGGCTGGCGCAGTGAATGTGCATTACAGTGCAAACGCCGACGAAGTTGATGTAGCTCAGTTTGATGTGGTGTTAGCTGTGCTCGGCGAGACACCGTATGCTGAAGGCTTCGGCGATGTCGCAGCAAGTCGCCCACTAAGCCATAGTCATCTATTTCCCGAAGATTTGGCGGTCCTGAAAAAGGTCGCGGCAAAAGGCAAGCCTGTTGTGACGGTATTGGTCAGTGGCCGTGCGGTATATGCCAATGACTTGATGAATATGTCAGATAGTTTTGTAGCAGCATGGTTGCCAGGAACAGAAGGCAAGGGTGTTGCCGATGTCTTGTTTAAAAATGCGCAAGGCAAAATTAATCATCCAATGAAGGGACGCCTATCGTTTTCTTGGCCAGCGCAAGCCTGTTTGAATGAGGCAGTTGCAAACGGTGGCAAGCAAGTTCTCTTTAAGTATGGCTATGGCCTGCAATACGGCAAAGCCAAGACGATCGGCACTTTGCCTGAAGACCATACAAACCAGTGTACGAGCGGAAATTCCTTGCTCATTTCTGGTCCTTCCGATTTGACCACATATCCCTTGTTTGTCACGACGGGTACTCGCAAGGTCACCCTGGCGCAAGATTTGGCAATCAGTCATAGCAATGACACAGTCAGTGTGAAGCCTGTGACTTTGGCAAATGTCGTCGGCAAGCAGGTGAGTTGGCGTGGTAAAGGTCGTTATGAAGCCTCTGCCGCGTTCGCAACACCTATTCCAGCATATCTTGTTAACGAGGGTGTGTTGCAATTTAAGACTCAAATACACCAAGCACCTAGTGGCAAGGTCAGTATGTGGATGGAGTGCGGCGAGAATTGTGTCGCCAGTCTTGATTTGAGTAAGAGCTTTCAAAGCTACCTAGGGGCAGGCGTTAAGACAGTGAAAATCCCACTCGCATGTTTTGCTGCGCTTGGCGTCGATATGCGTAAAGTGAAAACACCGTTTAGTGTCAGCACAGAGGGTAACTTTACTGCCGACTTTGCCGACATCCAAATTGTTGGTGGCGCGGCGAAAGATGCTGATGCACTTGCATGCGACAAGTTAACCAGCAAGTAGATCAAGCACTAACAGGAAGCAACATTCGCAATTTTCGCAACATTAGCAACGACACCACTAAAAATAACATCGCAAAGTCGATAGAAAAGGGAGACATTCTATGGCCAGTCAACCAGGAAGCAACTCAATGGCAAGCCAAAGTGCAAGCCACCTCGCGAGTAACACAGGAAATCAGCATCAAAGTGCATTGGTGATTGTGACCTTGTTGTTCTTTATGTGGGGTTTGTTGACTTCACTGAACGATGTCTTGATCCCCCATTTGAAGGCGGTCTATACCCTTAGCTATGTACAGGCGATGTTGGTGCAGTTCTGTTTTTTTGGTGCCTACTTTATTGTTTCGTGGCCAGCAGGGGTATTGATTAAACGAATTGGTTATCAGAGTGTTGCGGTTACGGGTTT
>VFQS010000331.1_pt1 | contig 56656 bp, 56 predicted proteins | sample 3512361 | NCBI WGS metagenome assembly VFQS01 (sample SAMN10412375, study PRJNA504923) | tailings metagenome | isolation source: Relicate 1 Philex TSF3 active mining | place: Philippines | reverse complement strand
TACTATCGCTTAAGCGCCGGGAAAGTAGGTCCTCACCAAATCTCTTCGCATAGCTCTACACTTTTCTTCAACTTTCTTCACTGCTACAAATATAACAATTAGATTCCCGACTGCCCAAAAATCGCAACATTGGAATCCTCTTTGCAAGGCCCTGTAAGGGGAGCTGTGGCGATCCACCCAAGCGCATCACTATTTTAAGTTCCTTTTCCTCTTAAGATGAATTGTCGCAATTTTGCCACACCGCGTTCACCGCCATTCCGCCCGGCCTCTAACTATTTGACCTTCCTCCCCATTTCGGCTACCTTTTTCACAAAGAATGTATTTTTTATTTAAGGAATCCCGATGAAAACTAAAGTTTTATTATCACTAAGCGCAGCGGCTCTTGTTAATGCTGCTCAACTATCAGCTGCTCCGCAAATCTCTTCAGGTGCATACGCAGGTGTTGCTGCTGGAGTTTCAGTGCTTGGCGGGAAGAATCAATACGACCATAAGCAAACAGATGCAGGTGGTGCATTAGTTATTCAAAATACTATGAATTTTAGTCTTTCAAAAACATCAATGGCTGCAGCACTTTTTGGTGGTTACGGAATGAAAGTCAGCGGTTTTTGGGTGGCTGGGGAATTATTTTATCAACTTGATAGCCTGAAAGATAAGCAGCAACCTAATATTGCTCTAGATGAGAAATCTATTAGCAGTAAATCAACAGGTGCATACGGATTGGCTGTGCATTTAGGTTTTATGCCAAGCGAAAATTGTGTAGCCTATGCAATTCTTGGGCTTGAAGCAAGAAAATTTAGCGTGAAGTTTACAGACACTCCGCCAGCAACTATTGCAGCTACTATCAATAAAAAGTACACAGGTCTTGCGTTTGCGCCAGGTGTTGGTGCGCGTTTTGCTTTAACAAAAAATATTAGCATCAGAACTGAATACAAATATGCGATGCACCGTAGTAAAACGCTTACGGCATCAGCAGCTAACCCAGGCACACCGGGAGATACTGACACAGTAAAACTTAAGCACCAGCCGAAAGTGCATACTTTTAATGTTGGTCTAGTTTATACTTTCTAAAAATAAGCTAACAATATAATTAAAAACCGTCATCTTATTCGTGACGGTTTTTTAATTAAAATAGTTCTTGCTTTTTTTTCAAATACAGTATATACGTGAAAACAGTTGATTAATTCTTCTAAGTTGGTTTACAGGAAGAAGTATTGATCCAGTGAGTGCTAATATATCCGCACTTGTTTTAAGCTTTTAACAAAAAATTTGGAGACAATTTATGAAATTAACACAATTTTTAAGTGTTGCTGCAATCGCAACTACTGCATTTTCGGGAACACTTTCTGCTGTTGATATGACAGAATTTAATGGAAAAAATCCCGCTCAATTAAGAGCAATGGCTGCTAACTATAAATTGCAGGCATCACGCATTGTAGCAAACCCTTATGCTGGTAGCACTACTGATATGCTAGTAGCAGGCGATGCTGCAGGTATTAATGCGTATCTTACTCACGTAGCTCCTGATGTGAAAGCTGCTTTCAGTGTATTTCTTGCTCAGGTAAATACAGGTGCTGCTGCTAATGATGTTATTTTTAATGCAGCAGTTGCTACTGGTGTAGGTGGCGCAGGTGGAGCTGAGCCAGCTAACCTTCAAAGGGCAGAGCTAGAAAGAGCTTTCGGAGCCATGATTGATGCTCTGGATAATACATCCCCTGGTTTTGCTGGTATTGCAGCTCTTCCTTCGAGAAATTTTCACGTAGTAAATGCGCAAAAAGCACGGGTTGATGCGGGAATTTTGCAGGCAATGACCGCTTGGTTTGATGCATTGATACCAAACGGCCAAACTCAAATAGCTGCTGTTGCAGCTGCTAGTGCTGCAGGTGGTTTTCTTGGTGATGGTGGTGTGGGTGATGCCGCTGTTGCTGTTGCTGCAGGTGGTGCTCGTGGTGATGGTGGTGTGGGTGATGCCGCTATTGCTGCTGCACTTGCTGTTGAGCCATTTAATGGTGTGCCAAATACAGACTTAGTAGGCGCAGGAGTTGGTGTCGATACTTTTGCTGAGTTAATGCAAACAATAAATACTGGTACAATTCATAGTGCAGACCATTAAGCTTTAATGCATACTTCGAAAGGGGCTTCATTTTTCAATGAAGCCTTTTTTATATCTTTTTAAATTAACCGATAATTAAAACATATGTATTAGAGTATTTGATGTAGATTTAAAAACAGTGTTTCCTATGCAAGCTATTTTTTCGTGTAAATTATTCATAAAAATAAATACTTATATTTTTTTATTAGTTATAGGAACACTAAACGCTTCAGAAGACTTTAATGCTTTAAACCCAGCGCAACAAAGAGCTTTGGGGTTGTCATATAAACAAAAGGTTCAAGAACTTGCGAATATTCTTGGAGAAACACCTCGGGTTACTGGAACGGATTTTTCGCCTCTAAAAGCTAGGGCATTAGGACTTCAGTACAGACAAGAATTTTTAAGATTAAGACAGCTGGCAACTGCTAGGGGGGTAGTATTGGATTCCAAATTTGATGTGCCAGCTTCTAAGGTCGGAGCAATAAATCCAAATATTTTGAATTCTACCGCGCCTATATCCACTTCTTCTGCTGGTTCTAGGCTTGAAGCTTCTTCGTTTGTTGCTCCTAAAGACGGAGTAGTGAATTCTACTAGTGAGGCGTTTTCTTCTGCTGTGATTGATCATATAGATCCACTTAAAAGCATTCCTTCGCTTGTTGCTCCGGTTGGTGCATAAAGCTCTTACTTAATTTTTCAGTGGCTTAAAATTCCATGGTGTCTAAAATTGAAATTAAGAAAAATTGCTACATTTATTAATTGAATGATTTTTTAATTAATAATTTATTAATATAATTTAGTATAAATTAGTATGCAATGTGTTAATAAATAAAGGTTTCTCAGATGGGTATTAATTTTTTTAAAAAGCTATTCACGGTCTCTATAATTTTAGGTTTCGTGTTTATTGTAAATAGTGTTCAGGCAAGCGCAGAGTTCAGCGGGAATCCTGCACAAATCAGAGCGCAAGCGTTAGCCTATAAAAGAAAAATCCAAGAATTAGTAAATATTCTGGGTGTGGAGCCATATACTTTTGCGGGTGAGGATTTTTCAACGCCTGCTAAGTCCAGAGTGGCAGGGATTCATTATAAAAATAAACTCAAAGAATTATTGAAAGTTGCAGAAGAACAAGGAAGGAATATTGATCCAAAAATTTATATGGATAGTCGGCTTTCCTCCACTCCAAGCAGACATTCTTCCCCTATTGTAGGAACTCCTTCTGTTAATTTTTCTGTCGATGACAGCAGTTTATTGCCAAGAAAGATTGACTTTAGTGAGGGTGGTCTAAATCATGGCGCCTCTGATTACGAGATTGTGGCTAAAAAAAGCCAGATTATAAATGCTTTGAAGCATTGGGTTGACAGCTCTCTTTATACCTCAGGTGGCGATGCTGGGAAGTTGCTTCAAGATTATGTTGATCAACATCAACCTTCTGACGATTCTGTCGATTCTGTATGGAAGGATGTTTCTGGTATAGAGATGAGAGGGGGTTTTAAATCTAGATTAGAAGAAATTGTTGAAGCTGTACCTTTACAAACAGATCAAAATCCAACAGAACAGAAACTATCAGTTATAAAGGCCGTTTGCGATTGGATCGATGAAATTGCCCCAGGTGAAGATACAAGAGATTTTCTCAAGTATGACCCATTAAGAACACCTGCGGGTCAGCGAATTCATCATTTCCCCGATGCAAGAAACCCGGACGCCCCAACAGATAAATCTAAAGGTGCATTTAAGATGGCGATTCGAGCCAAAATTCTGGAAGCTTTTTAAATAGCATAATTTTTTATCAACGTTCATCAAAGGATTGCCCTCCGGCAATCCTTTCTTATTTTCGCCTCAAGCAAATCCCCCCAAAAGACTCCTCAAAAATCCCTTTGCATCCAAAGTAACCCTGTGGCATAATCCTGTCAGTTGTAACTTCTAGCCGGCTCAATTTTTTATATTTCACGAGCCACACTTCAGGACATTTTTATTATGCAAGCCCAAAAAGAGAATTTTTCAGATCTTTTAAATGAATTCATGCAAGACAGCCGCACCTTCGAAGGTAAGGTCGTTAAAGGCACGATTATTAGTATCTATAACGACATGGCAACTATTGATATTGGCATGAAGTCGGAAGGTCGTGTTCCTTTAAAAGAAATCACTGGCCGTGCCGGTATGCACGAAGCAAAGGTCGGTGACCGCATTGAAGTGTATGTTGAGCGTTTGGAAGATCGCCACGGCGAAGCAATGCTAAGCGTTGAAAAAGCTCGCCGTGAAGCTTCTTGGAACTTGCTAGAAGACGCGCTAGTTACCGGCGCGCATATCGACGGTGTAATATTTGGCCGGGTAAAGGGCGGTTTTGCTGTTGATTTAGATGGCGTGATCGCTTTCTTGCCTGGTAGTCAGGTTGATATTAGGCCAATTCGTGATTTGGCGCCTTTAATGAACATCGTGCAGCCATTTAAAATTTTGAAAATGGATAAGAGCCGCAGCAATATCGTGGTATCTCGTCGTTCTGTATTAGAAGAATCAAGGGCAGAAGCACGCACCGAATTGGTAGCAAACCTTTCTGAAGGTCAAGTAGTGGCCGGCGTTGTCAAAAACATCACAGACTACGGTGCCTTTATTGACCTTGGCGGGGTTGATGGACTTCTGCACGTGACCGATATTTCATGGCGCCGCATTAACCATCCAAATGAAGTTCTAAAAGTTGGTGAAACTATTGATGTTCAAGTGATTCGTTACAATAAAGATACGCAGCGCATTTCACTAGGCATGAAGCAACTTGATTCTGACCCATGGAAAAATATTGACCTGCAATATAAGCCTGGTCAAAAGGTTGTTGGTAAAGTGACAAACATCACAGACTACGGTGCCTTTGTTGAATTGCAACCAGCGATTGAAGGCTTGATTTACGTAACTGAAATGAGCTGGACTAAGAAGAATCTACACCCAGGAAAAATATTGACCGTTGGTCAAGAAGTTGAAGTTGTGGTTTTGGTTGTTGATCTATCAAAGCGTCGCATTAGCCTTGGCTTAAAACAGTGCATGGAAAACCCATGGCAGAAGCTTGTTGAAGATCATCCATTGGGAAGCATCTTCGAAGGCGTAATTAAGAATGTAACAGAATTTGGTTTGTTCGTAGGCATTAATGAGCAGCTTGATGGAATGGTACACATCAATGATATTTCTTGGGAGGAAACAACTGAAGAAACATTGAAGCAGTTTACAAAAGGCCAAATGGTTAAGGTAAAAGTGCTTGATATTGATCCTGAGAAAGAACGTGTAAGCCTTGGCGTAAAACAAGTAAGCGGAGATCCTTTAGCTGATGCACTATCTTCAATTAAAAAGGGCGATATTGTAACTTGTTCTGTTTCAGCAATTGATGACAGAGGCATGGAAGTAACTTTGGCTAATGGTTTGTCAGGTTACATTAAGAAGGTAGATATTGCACGTGATCGTGGTGAACAGCGCGTTGATCGCTTTGCAGTGGGCGAAAAAATTGACGCTAAAGTTTTGGCTGTTGAGAAATCATCTAGAAAAGTAAGCTTGTCAATTAAAGCGCGCGAAATGGATGAGGAAAAAGAAGCTTTATCAACTTATGGTTCATCTGATAGCGGCGCAACCCTTGGTGATATTTTAGGAACAGCTTTAAGCAAGGCTAAATCTAAAAAATCAGAAACTGCGGAAAAAGAAACTGCAGCTAAGGAAGAAGCTGAAATAGCTTCTGATGAAAAACCAAAAAAGAAAGCAGCAGCACCAAAGAAAAAAGCTGCCGCAGATACTGCTGAATAGTGGCCTAATCTGCATTTAGGTGCATGGGGAAAAGAAAAATCTTTTCCCCTCTTTCATTAGGGGATTTTTATGAATTGGTTAACAAACTTCGTAAAGCCGAAAATTCAGGCTCTGATCAACAAAAAAATAGATGTTGCCGATAACCTTTGGACAAAATGTTCTGGTTGTGAGCACATGCTCTTTCACCGTGACCTGAAGGCAAATCTAAGCGTATGTCACCATTGTGGGTATCACATGCGCATTTCTGCCAAGGAACGTTTACATAATCTATTTGATAATGGACTGTACACCTTGCAAGAGGTTCCTTCCGTTATTCATGATCCTCTGAAGTTTAAAGATTCAAAGCGTTATTCTGATAGATTGAAGGAATACCGTCAAAAAACTGGTCATGAAGATTCAGTATTGGTGGCGTTTGGGCAGGTTAAGGGACACAACTTAGTCGTGTGCATTTTTGATTTTGATTTTATGGGTGGGTCAATGGGGATTTATGCGGGGCAAGCCATGGTTAGTGCTGCTGAGCTCGCGGTAAAAAGTCGCAGTCCTATGCTAGCAATTACAGCTTCTGGTGGAGCACGCATGCAGGAAGGGATCTTGTCCTTAATGCAGATGCCGCGTACAACCATTGCTGTACAAATGGTAAAAGAAGCTGGCCTTCCTTACCTTACTCTACTTGCAGACCCCACAACAGGGGGCGTTAGTGCATCATTTGCTATGCTTGGCGATATAAGCATCGCAGAACCAGGTGCAATTATTGGGTTCACGGGCGCCAGAGTTATCGAAGAAACTATTCGCCAAACCTTACCAGAAGGTTTTCAACGTGCTGAATATTTGCGTGACCATGGTATGATTGATATTGTAGCGCCAAGGGCGGAAATTCCAGAAACTTTGGGGAAAATCTTGCGCCATTTACGCTAAGCAGATGTCTTAGCAGCAATAGCTGGCTACCCTTCGAAGACTTTCTTCAAATCTTCCAAAACACCGGCAGGCAAAGGTTGTGGGGTATTAATTGCTAAAGAACAGCCATATCCTACTTTAAGCAGCAGCAGCTCAAGTATAGATAGTATATTGATGGTTACGCTATTATAGCTGAAACTTACTGGCTCATAAGGTTTTAAAATCTCAATAAGTTTTGCGCTGGGCCTTGCATGCAATCCCTCGGGAATCAGAACTTGAAAGGAATAGGTTATCATGATTGCATTATTTGCGCAGGTGACAAAAGCGTAGAGGCAATTTGGATATATTTTCTGCCCGCTTCAAAAGCCCTTTGTGCCGCTTCTGGCAAAACCGTGTGGCGCCGGTTTTCAACGAACTTTATCAACATTGGCAGATTTACGCCTGCTATAACTTCTATGGGCTTTACGCCCAAAACAGACATAGCCAGATTTGACGGGGTTCCTCCAAACATGTCGGTTAGAATAATAACTCCTTTTCCGGTATTAAGCTTATCTATTGCTTTGTAAATTGCTTCTTTCTTAACCTCGGGATCATCGCCCGGATTACAGGTAATGCACATTATATCTTCTTGCTTTCCCATAATAGTTTCAAGCGTCTCTAAAAGAGCGTTTCCCAAAGGTCCATGAGTAAGAAGCAGGATGCCAATCATAAAGTATTTGTCCTTAAGTCTCGGTGTTCGACCATACAATCATACTGCAATTTTTTAAGAATGTTATGAAAATATTCAGTTATAAAAACGCTACGGTGTTGTCCGCCTGTACAACCAAAGGCAATTGTTAGGTAAAACCTACCTTGCTCCTTGTATCCATCAATGGCATTGATCAGAAATTCTTTGAAATGGTGCTCTACAATCATCCATCTCGTATCTTGTTTAATATATTGCTGCACATCTTTGTCTTTGCCGTTGAGGGGGCGCAGGCGCATGTCATAGTAAGGATTGCTTAAGAATCTAACATCGATAATCATGTCCGCTATTTTAGGAAGGGCTTGCTTGTAGGAAAAGGAAAGCAATTGAATTTTAAGCGTTTGCTCACCCTTTCTATTGCCATCGAAATAGTGCTGTAAAAGTTTTCTTAAATGACGAATATCTAGGTCTGATGTATCAAGCTGCATCTCAGCAATTGCGCGAAGGGGGGCAAGCTGTTGCTTTTCCAAAGAAACTGCCGCTTTTAAATTTTTGGCTGCAATAGGGTGGGGACGGCGTGATTCATTGTAACGGCGCAAAATTGTTTCTTCGTCACACTCTAAATAAATAATGCGTAAATTAATTTTTGGGTTAGAAAGTAAATTTTCTAGAAGGGTTGAGGCTTGTTTTGATGTAAAATCAATACGCTCAAGTCCAACAGCAACCAAATTATTAGTTGGTGGTTGTTTATCAAAATGCTCAACAAGTGCTGGTATCATTAATAATGGCAAATTATCAATAACTTGGTAATACTGATCTTCCAGCGCTTTTAATGCGGTTGTTCTTCCTGCCCCTGAAAGCCCTGTAATAATGACCAGCTGCAATACCATTGCGCTTACCAACTAAAACTCATAATCTCAGTATAGTGAATTTTAATCGATTATGGCTATGCGCTGGATATTTTTTTTAATAATTATGCCTACACTTTTTGCTGCTGACAAAATTCAAATTAAGCATCTAGAATTGAAAATTTTAAACGGCGTAAAGAACGGTGCTGCCTATGTTGGCATCTATAATGGCAACTCATATGCTGTGAATCTATACAAAGTTAAAGTTGATCCAGAAGTTTTTGATCGCATTGAATTGCATGATCATGTGCCCCGTACTGATGAAAACAACACACATTATTTTGAAATGATTGAAATTCCAGAGATTGAAATTGCACCAGGAAGCACGATTTTTTTGCAAAAGGGCGGAAAACACCTAATGTTAATGGGTATTCAACCAGCGTTTTGTTCCTACAAAAAACTTAGTTTTAATTTCTTCTTTAGAAGTGAAAAAGGTAATTTTATTAAGCAAGCCAGCGCAGATATTTCCAATAAAAAGCGTTGCTCTCAGTAGATTTTCAGAATAAATATTTTTAGTAAAATTTTACTAAATATGCTTATTTTGCATACAAGACATGCTAAAAAAATATGTTTTTTTCTGAAATTTATTTATCCAGAATTTATAAAGCAATTATTTGCTATGTGTAATATTTCATTTACTTAGGAGTCTAAAATATGAAATTAATAAAGAGTTTAGCTTGTTTACTGTTAGTATCTGCAGTAAAGATTTCTGCCGCTGCTTTTGAAGAAACTAACTTCGATAATTTAGCTTCCGATAATTTAGCTAATGCTAGCTCAGCAGCACAAAATTTTTTGGAAACTAGTATAGTTGAAGTAAATACATTGGGTATGACCAGCACTATAGATTATCCACTAACTTCAGCTGAAGCTGCTGTTCTTAGTCTTACAAGTTTATTTTCAATCGTAACTGATGACGCAACTATTACTCAGCTAAGAAGTGCTTCTGGAGTGTTTAGCCAAGATAGCACGGCTGGTATTGAAGCTTTGAGTGCTATCGAGTTTACTTCCGAAAATGTAACTGACCTAGACCGAGTGAACTTGGTCAAGCAATCAATAGCTGCTCTATTTTTCTCTGAAGGCAGCGCGTTAAGAGATTCAACAGTAACTTCTCCTTGGGGTATTTCTTCAGACGGAATTGTTGTGCCAGAAAGTGATGCAGATGCAGACACTACAACAATTTTAAGCTTAAATTATTTTCAAAAGTCAATTATTCAGTTGGCTCGCGAAGAAAGTACTATAGGTCTTTCAGATGATAGTTTCTTAAATACACTTACGCTCTTAACCTACGGCGCAGATGAAGCTCTTTCTGTTTTGCAAAGTCACATAGGTTTAGATACAGAAAATTTGGAAAGTCCTACCAGCGCAGTAAAGCAAGAGCTTTTGAACGCTCTTCGCCAGGAAGTTCAAATGCTAGAAACAGCAAATATATCAGCAAGCATGATGACCTCTAGTTTTATTAATCATGCTACGTCTAGTTATCAACCAGTAGGTTTAATATCAGTAACCAGAGATTCAGAAGAAGCTGAAGAATCTTATTCTTCAGAAGAAGAAAATATTGGTAGAGATAGACTAGCATCAGTCGATCGTACTGAAGAACTAATTATTAGAGAATACGAAGAAGATCTATAAAAACTTCTAAGCTTTACTTCTTGCTGCCGACGTATGTAAAAGTGCGTCGGCTTTTCTTATGCCTTTCAATGCTGTTTTTTAGGAAAATATGCTACTGCGCAAAGGCGTTCAGCTGAAATTTGTGCTTTAGAAAAATTGAAGAAACTTCAATTTACCTAAGCAGGACGAACTCTAGTATTATTTATATCTTGTTCTTTTATTTACGCGTCTTTGGGCTGAATTTACGGCCATACTTTCCGCATTTTGTGCTTGATTCATCGCCATGCTATTTGCCGCACCCACTGGGTTGCTCGCAATATTTTGTGCTTTTTGCATTTCGCTTTCAAGAAATTTTAATTCCATATTATATTTATTTACTTGATTGCACCCCATGCAAATTTCACCGCCTATATCAGGCACTGCCCCAAGAGCAAGCATATCTGGTTTGTCGCAATCGCTAGACATTTTTTTTACGTCGTTCATACATTTTTCAATGCTATTGAAGGCCTGTCTATCATTAGGGTGCTGCATTAAGTGGGGAATTGTTTTTGTGAATTTGGGTATGCACTTAATAACTTTTTTTATTTCTTTTAAAAAATTTACAGCTCCGCTCTTTCCTATTTTGCCAAACCCCTTTTTCATGGTCTTGCCCACTTTTTTGAAATCTTTTTCTATTTTGCTGCCTTTTGAAAACCCGTCAGAACTTGAAATAAATATAAAAGCCAATAAAACAAGGAGGCTTTTAAATATTGATGATGTTTTGTTTTTCATTGTTTTTTCATTTATTGAAAAATTACTATTTTATAATAATTGAAAAAAGTTAATATTTTTATAATGCTAATTAACCCACTATAGAAAGGTTAGCCAGCTTTTGTAATCTTTGCGGCTCCTCTTTTTCGTCATTAACCTAAACTTTATAAAAACTCATGCTTTTTCATCATGTAAGGTTTGCAAAAAAAATATATTTTTTATTGAAATTTTTTCCTCCACACTTTTATTTGCGATTATATCGTCAAGAAATGATTTATATTTTAAAGGGGAATAAACTATGAATTACTATAAAATTTTAGGGGCAGTAATAATGATTTTAAAATTTACTACTTTATCAGCTGAAAATTCGTTGATAGCTCTAAATCAACCTGAAGACAGTATTTTTTCGGCTAAATTAACAAGTTTTTCTGTATACTTTTATATGTTTGAATTTGGCGCTAGGTTTTTAAAACCAACTGAAATATTGAAAGCCTTTCGAAACACTTTTTCTAGCAATAGCAAGCTAGAGGATTCGTCTAGCCTAGCTCTTCATCCTCCCATACTGGTTGATGAAAAATCTGAAGTATTGATTGAAGAAACAAGTGCTGCTGAAATAACTCTAAAGCGTAGTCCTGCTGCTTCCAAACTTTGTATGCTTGGAAATACCGAAACTTCAGAACAAGATGGTAATTCTCTACCTAGCATTATTCTACCACCTGCATTTTCTGATGAAGAACAAGATCTCAGCATATTGTCCCGGCTTCCAGATAGACGTCGTTCATTTTCAGGTGATAGCGGATGGGGATTTTATGGAAATATTTCACCAGGTGGCAAATTTTATAAAGACTGCCAAGTAACTGTTCCCTGAATTTCAAAAATAAAAACATTGCATTGAGCTTTTTGGGGATTTTCTATAGACTAAACCAGTTTTAAAACACGTCTTATAGTGAGTTTATGTCTAGCAATTCAGTGGCCTCCAACCCATTACTTGAAGCAAAATCATGGCCGTTTGAAGAGGCAAAACGCATTTTAGCGCGATTGCAGGGAAAAACGCCTGAAAAAGGTTATGTGCTTTTTGAAACTGGCTATGGGCCTTCCGGGTTGCCGCATATTGGAACTTTTGGTGAAGTCTTGCGCACAACTATGGTGCGCAAAGCCTTTCAACAACTCAGCGATATTCCAACGCGTTTATTCTGTTTTTCTGATGATATGGATGGCTTCCGCAAAGTCCCTGAGAATGTTCCCAACAAAGAAATGCTGACCAAGTATCTAAACATGCCATTGACTAAGGTGCCTGACCCATATGAAAAGTTTGAAAGTTTTGGTCATCACAATAACGCCATGCTGTGTGCATTTCTAGATAGTTACGGATTCGATTATGAATTTCAAAGCTCAACCGATTGGTATACATCGGGCCGATTTGACCCAATCTTAAAGTTGGTTTTGCAGCACTATGATGAAATTATAGGAATTATGTTGCCAACGCTTCGTGAAGAACGTCGCGCAACCTACAGTCCATTTCTGCCTATTTGCCCAAAAACCGGGCATGTCTTGCAAGTGCCAATGGTTGAAGTCAACCTTCAGAGCGATTCTGTCGTGTATCGTGATCCTCAAACAAATGAACTAACCGAAGTACAAGTACTTGGCGGCAAATGTAAGCTTCAATGGAAAGTTGATTGGGGAATGCGCTGGAGAGCGCTTGGTGTTGACTATGAAATGTCAGGAAAAGATCTAATTGATTCGGTGAAATTATCGTCACAAATTTGTCGAGCTATTGGCGGGCGTGCACCCGAGAATTTAACTTATGAGTTATTCCTAGATCAGGAAGGTCAAAAAATCAGTAAATCTAAGGGTAATGGCCTTAGTATGGATGAATGGCTAACTTATGCCCCTCAAGAAAGCTTAGCCTATTTCATGTATCAAGCGCCAAAGAAGGCTAAAAGATTGCATTTTGATGTTATTCCCAAGGCGGTTGATGAATACTTGCAGCATGTTAGTAAATTTCAACCAGCGCAGTATGATAATCCTGCTTGGCATGTACATGGCGGTAACCCTCCATCTCCTGAAAGTGGCCTAAGTTTTAATATATTGTTGAACTTAGCATCAGTTGTGAATGCCGAAGAAGGTAGTATTTTATGGGGGTTTGTAAAGCGTTATGTGCCGGGGGCAGATGAGGCTTCTATGCCGTTTTTAGCGAAGATGATTACCTATGCCGTTCAGTATTATCAAGATTTTGTGAAGCCCAAAAAACAATACCGATCACCAAATCAAATGGAAAAAGAAGCGTTGCAGCGATTACACGATGAATTGTCAGATATCTCTATGGAAAGTACTGCAGAAGATTTGCAAACCATCGTGTTTGAGGTTGGAAAACAGTTTGCATTTACTGACTTGCGTCAGTGGTTTGGAACGTTGTATGAAGTCTTATTGGGCCAAGAAGAAGGGCCGCGCATGGGGTCTTTTATTGCGTTATTTGGCATTGCCGAAACACGAGCACTTATTCAGGAGAAAATAGCATGAAAAAATTTCTTATAGTTTTAACATTTGTAAGTACAATTTTTAGCTGTGAAGCTGTTTGGAATAATGGTCCAACTCAACTTTTAAAAAATATTTTTAAAATTATGAATGTAAGCGGAGTAGAAAATCTAGAAACAGCGGTTCAGCAAAGCAATTTTAGGTGGATTCGTCCAAAAGGGCTAGAATTGTGGGATCGTCAGTACAGCTTGCTAGATGATACTCAACGATTAGCTTTAACCAAAATAATAAGCAGATCAGATTTAGCAAAAGAAAAATTGCCATGTAAAAAACACTATGATGCAATCGTGATTCTCGGCGCGACAACGACTCGTGTGAAATCTCGAATTGAGTTTTTTAGCCGCATTCATAAATTGGGAATCACCTGTGATAAAGTGTATTTACTAGGTTCAACGCGCGACCTGAAAATTGGCACAGAAGCAGACAAAGAAATGGCGAAGGCTTTGCAAGAAAAAGGTGCTGAAGCCACAGAAATGGCTATGATGCAGGAATTGTGGCACCAATCAACTTTATCTCAACCATCAAATAGCATAATTATTGCTATTCAGTCGGGTCAACGTGAAGATGGCACAAGAGCGAACACAGAAGATACATTACGCGATATGGTAAAAGATTTTGGAGATGCTAAGGGCAAAAATTTTCTCTTTATTTCAAACAACCCTTATATTCCCTATCAAGATGCTGTGGCCAAAAAAGTATTGGGCTCTTCTGGTGCAAACATAGAAACTGTTGGTCAAGCAATGCCTGATAACACAACAATAGAAAATGTGCTTGATACAGTGGCTCGGTGTTTAACAAATATTCAAGGTTTAAATGGCTTATCTAAAGCAAATCAATAGCCAGCTAGTACAATGGGAGGGGAAGAATCTTGCCTGTACTGTTGGGCGTAATGGTTTCTCAAATAATAAAAAAGAAGGCGATGGCTGCACGCCCACAGGTACTTGGAAATTATTGAACGTGTACTACCGCCCAGACAAAATGCTTAAGCCCAATACAGCCCTTCCCGTAATTGAAATCACCCCTGACATGGGTTGGTCCGATGACCCAACAGACCCAGCTTACAACACCTGTGTAAATCTTCCCTACGCCTTTTCTCATGAAAAATTGTGGCGTGATGATGATCTATATGATCTATTCATCACAATTGATCACAACACATATCCCGTTATTGCCAATAACGGTAGTGCAATTTTTATTCATAAAATGCGCACACAGGCAACGCCAACCGATGGTTGCCTTGCTTTATCTTTTCAAGATCTCATGTATTTGGTTCAAACGGCCACTTGTGACACCTGCTGGGTTATAGGTCAAAATCTTGCCTGAACTGCCTGAAGTTGAAACCGTGTGCCGTGGGCTTCGGCCGTATATGGAAGGAAAAATTCTAAAAGGCCTCCAAGTTTACCGCTCAAATTTACGTAATCCTTTTCCTCTCATGTTTGCCGAACGCTTGAACGGTCAAAAGGTCGAAAAAATTAATCGTCGCGGTAAATATATTTTGATTGAATTGTCTGACTATACATGGATGATGCACCTGGGCATGAGTGGCAAAGTACAGCGCAGTCTTACTGCTCACTACGTGCGCCAAAAACATGACCATGTGGTTTGGCAAGTTGACGATGTCACGTTTGCTTTTAATGACCCACGGCGGTTTGGCGATATGGATTTGCTGCCAAGCGGTCAAATTTGTAAATCCGTAAAATCAATGGCTCCAGAACCATTTGACATGAAGCTGAATGATTTTTATAAACGTTTGCAAAAGACGAATCGTCCTTTAAAAACATCGCTTCTTGATCAAACTATCATAGCAGGCCTTGGAAACATTTATGTGTGCGAGGCCCTTTGGCAAAGTGGTTTATCACCATTTAGACAGTCAAATGCAATCACAACGCAACAGGCCAAAATCTTGCTAAAAAATATTTGCGAAGTTCTAGAACGCGCAATCGAAGCAGGTGGTTCATCATTGCGTGATCACCGAACCATCGATGGAACATTAGGATATTTTCAACATCATTTTAAAGTTTACAATCAAGCAGGAAAACCTTGCCTAACTGAAGAATGTTCAGGCACAATCAAGCGTGAAGTTCAATCTGGTCGATCAACCTATTATTGTCCTGTATGCCAAAAAAAGTAATTGCTCCTTATCCTCATCTTCGTCTTCGAAGGCTTCGTCAATCAGAGTCAGTGCGTACGCTTTTTCAAGAAAATCACCTTCTTTCGCATGATCTGATTTATCCCATTTTTATTCGCGAACCAGAAGAAGAACCTTACATATCAGCAATGCCTGGAATTCAGCGATACGTTGTTAACGCGTTGCCAAAAGAAATTGAAGCAGCTTATAGCTTAGGCATCCGTGCTGTGCTGCTTTTCCCCAAAACGCCTGATCATTTAAAAACAGAGAACGCGAAGGAAGCATTTAATCCAAAAAATCTTATCTGCCAAGCTATTCGTAAAATCAAAGCAAGCGTTCCCGAAATGACTGTGCTAACCGATGTAGCATTGGATCCTTACACCTCCCATGGGCACGATGGATTTTTAAAAGATGGAAAAATAGATAATGATCTCACTATTGATGCTTTGGTCAAGCAAGCTTTGAATCAAGTAGAAGCAGGAGCCGATGGAATTTGCCCCTCCGATATGATGGATGGACGAATCCAAGCCATTCGGCAAACTCTAGAAGCTAAGAATTTACCTGATGTCTTGCTTATAAGCTATGCTATCAAATATGCTTCTGCTCTTTATGGGCCATTTCGAAGTGGGGTAGGGGCGAATTTAAAAGGTGATAAAAAAACTTATCAGCTCAACCCTGCTAATGCTGATGAGGCTCTTCGCGAAATTCGACAAGACATTATGGAAGGGGCTGATGCAGTAATTATCAAGCCTGGTCTTCCATCTCTTGATATTATTTCCCAGGCAAAGAGTTTTGGTGCGCCAATTTGGGCGTACCAAGTAAGTGGCGAATACGCCATGATAAAATATGCCGCTATGAATGGGGCAATAAATGAAGAGAATGCCTTTTATGAGCTGGGACTTAGTTTCAAAAGAGCAGGGGCAAACAAAATTATTACATACGCTGCAAAAGAGATGGCTCGATGGCTAAAAAAGATTTCGGATTAACAAAATTTCAATACACAACGCTGCTACCGTCGCTGCTAATGATTACCGGCGTGTTGATGGTTGCAAGCATTGATATTTACCTACCTGCAGCACCCTTTTTAAAGCATTATTTTCAAACATCTGAATGGATGATCCAATTTAGTATGATGCAAACACCAATTGTCGGTGCGATCATTGGCATGCTATATGGCCATTGGAGTGATATTAATGGACGAAGACCTGCCATGTTATTCTCGCTTGGAATTTTCTCAGTGTTTTCTTTTTTGTGCTGCTTTGCATGGAATATTGAATCATTCTTAGTGCTACGTTTTCTGCAAGCAATAGGCGCAGGTGGTATTTCTATTATTAGTATCTCTATTTTGGCTGACATGTTCAAAGGGGCTACGTACGCAAGATACATGGCAACATATAGCATGAGTTTTCCAATTATGTTTGCCTTAGCACCCGTGCTCGGAGCGCATTTATTTGAATGGTTTGGTTGGCAAGCCAATTTCTGGTTTTTAAGCTTAATCGCTACAAGTCTGTGGTTATACTTTATAAACAATCTTCCAGAAACCCATGAAAACCATGCAGATACTATGGGGTGGGGGCACATATTTTCAAACCTTAAGAGCTTAATAACTAATAAGCATTTTATGATGCTTTCAGCTTGTCATGGTTTACCTGTAGCCATAGCCGCGGTTTATTCGGTAAATAGTTCATTTGTATTTATTGATCACTTTAAATTTTTACCAACTGCTTATGCATACATTCAATTGTTTCCAGTTTTCTTAAATTTGATTGGGTCATTTGCTTACCGTCAATATGTTGTGAAATGGGGAATGGAAAGGTGCATTCGGTATGGATTGTACCTCAATCTAGCTTTTTTGGTATTAACTATTTTTGGGGCGTTCGTTGGCCTATTGCAACTTCCCTTTTCCATTATTGCTATCATGGGTGTGTTGAATTTAAGTCTTTCTGCAGTTCTTTCAAGTTGCGGTACAAAAGCAGTTGAATGTGCACCGCAACAGAAAGGTTTGGCGGTAGCTTTTCTTGGATTGTTTAGAAATGGTGTGGTAGCCTTGCTTGTGCTGGTAGTTGGAGCATTTTTCGATGGAACAATTGTTCCTGTCTACATTGGTATGGCAATTTTAACAGCAATACTGGTTGGTTTACTTCTACCAATTTCTAAAAAAACTTATTAATAATTTTTTAATGAAATTTTTCTAGCCTTAAATAGGGAATTCGGAGGCGGTTGATGGCTAAATTATTATTGGGTTGCATATTTTCTATCCTTGCATGCTTAGCAGCTAGTGCACCATGGGGAGTGCATACTCAAGCGATGAATGCAGAATTGATTAAAGCGCTTGATCTTGTGGGCGAAAACGGAGTTATTGTTTTATCTGTAGATAATGAGTCGGCAGCAAAGGGAGTTTTAGAGCAGGGCGATGTTATCCTTGGTCTTAACGGTAAAAAAATTCATAGCCCCCAAGAATTTGATGCGTTGGCAAAAATAACGAAATTCGGAGAAATTGTTCATTTGTTAATCAAGCCAAAAAATGCACCAATAACAACCGTAAATTTTATTCCAGCAAAAATTCCTGAGCTTTCACTAGAGTCAATTGATGATAAAATCCTGGGAAACGCAGAACTTGAACAAACAGCAGATGGTGTGATTGTAAGGCGTGCAAATGGTGAAGGTTTGCTGCAAACAGCAGATAAAATCATTGAAATCAACAATCACAGAATTAGAAAAATTAGTGATTTGAAAAATGCCTTGAAGACAAACGATAAAAGCTTAAGCATAGTTCTAGATAGACAAGGAGCCCAGATCGTCCAGTCTTTCGCTGTTAATGATATGGGAAACAGCTTTTTTAGCCAGACAATCGTTACTGAGCCATAAAAATCACTGGATTTTTTTTCTAGCTGTTGGTATGTTCTTTGTACATGTCAGATTAAGCCTTAGGCTTAGCTTGACATAGATCACAGTCAGGTTCAGGGCAGCCTTGCCCACCGATGCAGTATCGGCCTGATGAGGTTAAATCGGAAACAAAGGAGACTATATCTATGGCTATGCCAACATTTACAATGCGTCAATTATTAGAATCTGGCGTACACTACGGACACAACACACGTCGCTGGAACCCTAAAATGGAGCCATATATTTTTGGCGAGCGCAGCGAAGTTCACATTCTCGACTTACAGCAAACAGTGCCAATGCTACAGCGTGCATTAGAAGCTGCTCGTGATATTGTGAAATCCGGTGGGCGCGTACTCTTTGTGGGAACAAAAGTCCAAGGTTCAGCTATTGTGAAAGAGGCCGCAAAGCGTTGTGGGCAATATTACATTAATCACCGTTGGTTGGGTGGATTGCTTACAAACTGGAAAACGGTGAACCAATCAATTAAACGCCTAAAAGAAATGCAAGAAGAACTCGCAAATCCAGGGCGCATGACAAAAAAAGAAATTTTAAAACTTCAACGTGAACACGATAAATTAGAATTAGCAATTGGTGGTATCGCTGATATGGGTGGACTGCCTGATATGCTGTTTGTGCTTGATACAAATAAAGAAGCTATTGCCGTTCTTGAAGCACAGCGCTTGAATCTTCCAATCATTGCAATTATCGATAGTAACTCAACACCAGATTTTATCACATATCCAATTCCGGGCAACGACGACGCAACGCGTGCAATCCGTTTGTATTGTGATTTAATGGCAGATGCAATTCTTGATGGTTTGCAACAAAGTATGGTTGCTGCTGGTATTGATATCGGTGCTTCAGCTGATTTAGTTGTAGAAGAAGTTGCTGAAGAACCTTCAACAGTTGCATAAATTAGGAGAGTATAAATGACTGAAATTTCCCCAAATCTAGTAAGAGAATTACGCGAAAAATCAGGCGCTGGCATGATGGATTGCAAAAAAGCTCTTGTTGAAAACAATGGTAATTTAGAAGCTGCTGTTGATTGGTTGCGTAAAAAAGGTTTAGCAGCGGCTGCAAAAAAAGCAGGCCGAGTTGCCGCAGAAGGTTTAGTTGGCGTTGCAGCATCTGGAAACGCTGCAGCGGTTGTTGAAATTAATGCAGAAACCGATTTTATTTCTCGTAATGAACAATTCCAAAAGATGGTATTACAAGCAGCTGAAGCTGCTGCAAGCAAAGAGTACACTATTGAATCTCTGGCACAAGCACCATTTAAAGGTGAAACGGCAACGATTGCAGAAGAAATGACTCGTCTTATCGCTGTCATTGGCGAAAATATGAATTTGCGTCGTGTACAACGCCTTAGTGTTCAAAACGGTATTGTTGCAACCTATGTTCATAACGCAACGGCTCCTGGATTAGGTCGTATTGGTGTACTAGTAGCGCTTGAATCAACCGGCGATGCAGCTAAACTACAGGAACTCGGTAAAAAAATCGCAATGCACGTTGCTGCAGCGTCCCCTCAATCATTAGATATTTCATCACTTGATGCAGCATCGCTAGAGCGTGAGCGCGCAGTTCTTATTGATCAAGCACGTGCATCTGGCCGTCCTGAAGAAGTTATTGAAAAAATGGTTGAAGGTCGTGTCCGTAAATTCTATGAAGAAGTTGTCCTGTTAGAGCAAGTTTTCGTTATGGATGGAAAAACTAAAATCGCTGATGTTGTTGCTCAGTTTTCAAAAGAAATCGGAGCTCCCATCACTTTGACAGGATTTGTACGATATGGTCTTGGCGAAGGAATCGAAAAAGAAGAAACTGACTTTGCCGCTGAAGTGCAAGCACAAGCAAAGATAGCAGGTTAGTTCGTGCCCGGGTACAGACGGGTTTTACTAAAATTATCTGGGGAGGCGCTTGCTTCCCCAAATCCATATCAAGATAATGCATATGGCATTTCTCATGACATGTTGAAAAAACTAGCCGCCGACATAGCCTCTGTTCATGCCATAGGCATTCAAATATGCTTGGTCATTGGTGGCGGGAATATCTACCGCGGTATCCAGGGCCTTGAAAAACATGGTATTGATCGCAGTGCTGCTGACTCTATGGGAATGCTAGCAACAGTTATTAACGGCGTTGCTTTAAAAAATGCTTTAGAACGCGCAGATATTCCTGTGCGACTTATGTCATCTATTCCAATGCATACGGTGTGTGAACCATATGCAAGTCATCTCGCAGAGCATCATTTAAAAAAGGGTAGAGTGGTTATTTTTACCGCGGGAACGGGCAATCCTTTTTTCACAACTGATACGGCAGCAGCCCTTCGTGCAGCCGAGATGAAATGTGAGTTAATCCTAAAAGCTACCATGGTGAAAGGCGTTTTTTGCAGTGACCCTAAGAAAAATGCAGACGCTGTCTTTTTAGATCGGCTTACTTTTACTGAAGTACAGGAAAAACAGCTCAAAGTTATGGATACAGCAGCCATTGCTCTCGCTCAAGAAAATCAGACCCCCGTCGCTGTTTTTTCTATTTACGAACCCGATGGGTTTCGAAAGGTCTTGCAAGGTCAAATAGACTTTACGCTAATTCACTAAAGTTTCTTATCCTGAAACATCCTCAACGCCCATAAGGCGCTCGTCACCAAGCATTTGTATGGCAGCATATAGATAAGGGATTGTTCTTTTTGTATACGTCATCCCTTTGTTATGCGCAAAAATGCCGGTGACTTTTTTTCCAGTGCTGTCATGTAAAACCTTGTGCGAGCTACCCGATGACTCTTCAATGCTTCCCTCTCCGTTAATAGCTTTCCATAGTGAAGAAAAATCAGCGTATGATACGCTCTCCGCTTTTCCTTCCATTACGTCATCAAGTGTTGACAGGTGCTTACTGCTCAATTTTTTAAAATTTGTATGAAATTTTTGTTTGTAGGGATGAAAAATTCTTAATCCTCTTGGTAATGGTTTTTCATAGGGAGTTGCTTTTAATTGCGTTGAAATTTTCGGCGCCAATATAGATTCCACAATACCGGGCTTTAAGTTCTCTTGTGGCTTAGGTTCTTCAGGTAAAGCCTCATAAATAGAAAGGGTATCCTCTTTACCAGAAGTACTTGCAACATCACTATCATCACTAACTTTTAATTTTCCAAAAGCTATATCAGTAGCAATACTATCAGCGCAGCTTTTTTCTAAAATCTTCGCTACAACTCCTTGCTTAGCTACAATAGCTCCTGATGAATTTAGGCTCATTAATTTTTCATCTTCGTAATGCTGCTCTTTTGCCGTTTCTTCTTCCAGGGAAATGCCTTGTTGTGTGGTTAACCATTCTGGAATTTCTATCCCTTTTATTTTTCCATATAGCAGATATCCGTTATCAAATAGGCTTCTCTCATATTGTGTCATTTGTATTACTGTATTCATTCTCTGGTCCTTTGGAACGCCTAAACCGTAAGTGGGTAAGAAAACATTCTCACTTAACTTTTCATAAATAAGAAAAAAATCAAGGTCACTGCCAGGCCTTATGCTCCTTCTTGTTGAATCTGTATATATCGCTTGATCAGGATCAGGTATCTCCCTAGTCTCTCTTTTTAGCAAAGGCCACAAATTTGGGCACAAGCTTATCAGCCTTAGCGTATCAGCATATGGATTGGGTAACGATATATAAACATCATAAATTTCAGCAACCGATTCGTCATAAAATTGACAAATTGTTGTATTGCAGGCTATTTTCTCTGACATTCGTTCTGATCCATCATCTATTAATTCCCTTCTTCCAAACAGATCAAGCCGATAATCCAACATATCAAATCTGGTCTTTAGAAAACTACTAAGTATTTTGTCTGTAAAATTTTTATTGTCTATATTCAAACTGTTGATAAAATTTCTTGTTTTCTCTAATTTTCTTAGATGAAATTTTATTTCTGTTTCATTGTATTGGTAGTCTTCATAGCCTTTTTCTAATTGTTTCCTAGTAAAATCAAGATAATCTTCCATAAAAGCTTCGTACTTATGGATAATATTTAAAGATTTTTCTCGTGCGAGCTCGTTTGTAGTAGCTGAATAACCACTTACTTTTATAGTTGATATCAATAAAAAAACGCCAATAAAAATTGAAAAAGTATTTTTCATGTATTTAAATTAATAAAGTATATCCATTATATATAATGGTGAATTCTTGAATTTTCAAGTTTCTGAAATGGTCCCTCTTTTAAGATTTTTTTCCTATTTCTATTCTGTTGTATTGCTTTTGCCAACTATGGAATTTAATATGCAACTTAACACGATAGTTATATTAAAAAATACGGGGAATTATGTCGGTGCACCTAGAAGTCTTTTCTAAACGAATGCAAGCAGCAATTGATGCTTTAATAAAAGAGCTTTCAGGCCTGCGTGCAGGACGGGCTTCAATTAATTTGCTTGATCCTATAAAAGTTGATGCTTATGGAAATTTTGTGCCCATCTCTCAGGTGGGAACAGTCACAGCTCCAGAGCCGCGATTACTTGTAGTGCAAGTATGGGATAAAGGCTTAGTAAAGGCTGTTGAAAAATCTATTCGTGAGTCTTCTCTCGGGGTAAGTCCTGCTGCCGATGGTCAATTGGTGCGTGTGGTGCTTCCAGATCTTAATGAAGAGCGCCGCCAAGAACTTGCAAAGCTTTCCTCTAAATATGCGGAAGAAGCTAAAATAAACGTGCGTAACGTGCGCCGTGAAGGTAACGACATGATTAAGAAGCTTGAAAAAGACAAAGAGATTTCAGAAGATGAATCTCACCGTCTTATCGATGAAATGCAAAAAATCACTGATGACCATATCAAAAAAATTGATGTTTTAGCCGCGACCAAGCAAAAAGATATTATGCAGGTTTAGGTTTCTGCTGCCAACAGCGACGTTTCTAACTGACGAAATGTTTTTAAGTGTATTTCTTGCAAGAAATTAATATGCTGTATAGTGCTTTCAGCTAGGGATCCAAACTTTAATAATTTAGGGAATCTCTGAAAAGATCTGCAGAAAGGCGGCCTGTTTGCCCTGAATCTTCCCAAGCAATAGAAGCAATGCATTCGTCAAAATAGCCATCTGTTTCCCTTAATAAAGCTTGCATTTCATCATCACTAACAGTCAGGTTTTCTGTCTGCAAAGAAACAATCGTCGGTATTTCTTTAGTAGGTTTTAATTCTTCATTGTTATTTCTGCGAATTTTAGGCTTCTGGCTTTTGCTTCCTGACTTATCGCTTCTGAAAAAGCTGGAATATTTGGGGCATTAACTGAAATTATGCAAGATTGGTTGGTTTCTTGAAAACTATCAAAATTTCGTTTTTTTGTTGCTGGGGCCTCCAGCATTCTTGCTTTTTTCGCTCTCATCTTTTTTACTGAATTCCAAAAATTTTTCAGTCTTAAATCAGTTCTGCGTTCAATAATAATGCCTGCAGAATCCCTTGTTGTAAAAAAGTCTTCAGCAATCGTTGCCCAAGGTATTGTTCCTTGCTGGTATTCAGCAATTTTTGCGCTAAGTAGTGCCTCTTCTTCCTCAGTGAAAGCATCCTTTTTCACCGTTGGGTCTAAGTGATTTTTATAACGTTCACTACATTGTTTACCTGACCTGCCAGCAATGTGCTGCGCTATTTTTCTCCAATTTTTAGCTCCACATACTTCTATTGTGCTTAAAAGTAATTCATCCTCAGCTGCTGTCCATGCTTTTTTTCTTTGCTCTTTTTGATTTAACTCTTCATTTATAAGCGTGGTTTCGCTTGTAGAAAAAAGAAATGTCCCCACATTTAAAAACGCTAAAAATATGAATATATGCATTATTTAATTTCAAAAAAAATTACCACTCAATAATATCATTTGATATGTGAACAATATATTAATTAACGCAGTTTGCGGATTTTTACTCAACCTCGGCGAAACTTAGGTGTTTTGCGATCTCGTCGAAAAATATAAATAATAAATTAATAATTTGTTATTTATTTTGTTGTAATACTTATGTAATCTGCATTTTTAAATGTATTATGAATATTGTTTTTTTATTCGTTGCGCTTGTCTTCTTTAACTCTGCTGCAAGTGCAGCAACTAAGGAAGTAAGTCAGGTAAAACCACGCTTCACTACTAGTCTTAAAAATATTTATCAGTCTAGTCCTACTAAGCATAAAAAAAAGTACAACCTACCTCCACTGAAAAATATTAAGGTAAAACCCAGTCATTCTACTGCAGATTTGGTAGCACCACTAGATTCACCGGCATCTTCTGAAACTTCGACAGCTACAACTGCATCAATGACGACTCAAGATAGCTCAAATGCAAGTCAAATAATACCAGCAGAAAGTTTACAGACAGAAGCTAGTTTGTCTTCTAACTCTCTTCGCGCAAACATCACAATTCCAAGTGATGGTTCCGTAAGCGCTAAATTTTCGCAAGATGAGGAATCAAAATCAGCAAGTTCTGCAGAAATAATAGTGCCCTCAAATAGTTATCAGGAAAGACTTGATCCAAAAACGTTAGCAAGAAGACGAACGCAGCTAAACGAATCTTTAAAAGCTTGGTATCAAGAATTAGCAGAACAAAGAGCTAGAGCAGCGCGTATAGAAAAGTTATTGAAAATAATAAAAACTCCAAAATACGAAGATGAGCTATTGGACTGCGAAGCTGATATTGAATCGGCACAAAAGGGTATAGAAAGGTGTAAAACTCAACTGGCTCAACTAATCCCAATAGATCAAGATATCGACGAAAAAGAAGTTCCAAGCCGGCTCACATCACGGCGAAACGCTGTATTTGGACATAATGAATAATTATCCCAATTATTAACCATTTGTGATATATTCAAGGCACTTTCATAAATAGTTTGGCAAATGTCGTCATCAAATCAGGTTATTACCCTTGGTTGTCGCTTGAATACTTATGAATCAGAAGTGATTCAAGATTTAGCAACACAAGCTGGGGTCGCTAATACTGTGTTTATTAATACCTGCGCTGTAACCGCTGAAGCTGAACGTCAAGCTCGCCAAACAATTAGAAAAATTCACCGCAATAATCCTAATGCGCAAATTATTGTAACTGGTTGCAGTGCACAAATTAATCCATCCCAGTATCAGAAAATGCCCGAGGTTGCAAAAGTCATTGGCAATGAAGAAAAAATGCAGCCCGGCACTTATAAAAATCTGCAAAGTGCCGATAAAGTTGTGGTTAGCGATATTATGGAAGTGCGTGAAACCGCAGCGCATCTGGTTTCTGGCTTCGATGGCAAAGCCCGAGCATTTGTACAAGTGCAAAATGGGTGTGATCACCGTTGTACCTTTTGCACTATACCTTTCGGCCGAGGAAACTCAAGAAGTGTTGCCATTGGTGAAATTGTGGCCCAAATTCGCAAACTTTTGGAAAATGGCTATCAAGAAATTGTCTTTACAGGGGTTGACATCACAGCCTATGGCGCTGACCTTCCAGGTCAACCAACCCTTGGTCAAATGATTCGTCGTGTCTTAAGCTTAGTGCCTGAGCTAAAGCGTTTGCGCTTATCTTCTCTTGATCCGGTCGAAATTGATGAAGACTTATGGCAGATAATCGGTTCTGAAGAAAAGCTTATGCCGCACTTACACCTTAGCTTACAAGCAGGGGACAACCTGATTTTAAAACGTATGAAGCGCCGCCACTTACGCGAAGATGCTATTCGTTTTAGTCAGCGCGCAAAAGCACTACGTCCCGATGTTGTATTCGGCGCTGATCTCATCGCTGGTTTTCCTACTGAAACCGATGAAATGTTTGAAAATTCCCTTCGGATTGTTGATGAGTGTTCTCTTACCTATTTGCACGTCTTTCCTTACTCACCACGCCCAGGTACACCAGCAGCTCGTATGCCTCAGCTCGACGGCAATATTATTAAAGAACGCGCACGTCAGCTGCGTCTACAAGGCGAAGCTGCAATAAAGCGTACTTTTGGCCAGTTTGTTGGTAAATCAGTGAATGTTCTAGTCGAAGAATTAAGCGGAGGCTTGGTTAAAGGAAAAACAGATCATTTTGCTCCTATCCAAATTGTAGGATCAGCCAGCATTGCATCAGTTATTCCCGTTAAAGTTACAGATATTACAAATCAAGATCTTATCGGGCAGCAGTTGTGAGTTTTTGGAAAAAGCTAAAATCAAGTCTTTCAAAGACCTCTCAGGCACTGACCGAAGGTGTTGCTTCAGTTTTTACCCATAAAAAGCTTGATGAGGAAACCCTTGATGCATTTGAAGAACTCCTTATTTCTGCTGATATGGGCTTAAAAGCTGCAAGTGACCTTCGTGAGCTATTGAAAAAACAGCGTATGCACCAAGAAATTTCAGAGCCAGAAATCAAAGAGTGGTTGGCTACTGAGATTGCTAAAATTTTGGAACCAGTAGCTGTACCCCTTGCGATTACTAACAAGCCACATGTGATTTTGGTGGTTGGTGTTAATGGTGCAGGAAAGACAACTACTATTGCAAAGCTTAGCCAGCAGTGGCTTGAGCAAAAATACAAAGTACTTTGGGCTGCCGGAGATACCTTTCGCTCAGCAGCAGTTGAGCAATTACAAGTATGGGGTAACCGACTGGATATTGATGTTTGCACAACCAAACCTGGCGGAGATGCTGCAGGACTAGCATTTGATGCATTGAAAAAGGCAACCCAAGACCAAGCAAATATTTTATGTATTGATACAGCAGGAAGGCTCCAAAATAAAAAACATTTGATGGAAGAGTTAGAAAAAATCGTGCGAGTTTTGAAAAAAGCTGATCCATCAGCTCCTCACACAGTTTTACTAGTCCTTGATGCAACAACAGGTCAGAATGCTGCAGATCAGGTGAAAGTCTTTCAAGAAATTATCGGTATTAATGCGCTAATTGTCACCAAGTTAGATGGAACCGCTAAAGGCGGCATTATTGTTTCTCTATCTAAACAATTTGGTATTCCCATTGTTGCACTTGGCGTAGGAGAGACAGCCGATGACCTTAAACCCTTTAATGCAATTGATTTTGCCAAAGGCCTTTTGGACATTTGAAGATTAATCAGTTGAAGTAATCGTCAGTAATAATTCTCAGCAAACTGTAATGAATCTGATCATGTATACGCTCTTCCATCATGGCTAGCGCCGCCAATTTTAAAGACCTAGAGATATTAAAACTGGGTATTTCTTGCTCAATTGCAAAATTTTCCCTGTTTAGTTTGCCAATTTCTTTAAGCAATAAACTAGCTTTGCATCCTATTTCCAGTCTCTGGGCTTGCTCGTAGCCCATTCTTCCAAAGCAATACCGTTTAATATAATTTTGCGAATTTCCCTGAGCGTCCAGGTTAGATCTGTAGGCTGCTGAAATAAAATCTATGCTCATGATATACCTCACCATTTATTGCAGAGTGAATAAATATTTCTGATCAAGATAGTTATAGTTTTTAAAATGATTAATTCAATAGAGTGCGCAGAAAAAAAATTCCTACCTAAACGGACACTCGTCAAAACCTCTTAATTTTCTTGAGTGCAAGCGCTGTCGATCCATTTTTTGCAAAATATACATGGCTTCAAGGCCCACGTGTAAATGATGATTTACCCTATTTTTGTAAAATTCATTAGCCATGGCTTGCAGCTTAATAACGCCATGAATAGGTTTATCTGAAACACACAACAAAGTGCCATACGGAACACGAAATCTAAAACCATTAGCAGCAATAGTGGCTGATTCCATATCAACTGCAATAGCGCGGCTTTGCCGGAAACGCTCATATAAAGCAGCACTTTGCAGCTCCCAGTTACGATTGTCTGTTGTATGCACAGTTCCTGTTCTAATTGCTGATTTTAATTCGCCTTCACCTTTGCCAAAAATATGTAAAACAGACTGTTGCAGCGCTTGCTGAATCTCAGCAATAGGAGGTACAGGCACCCATTTTGGTAAATCATCGTCCAGCACATGATCTTCGCGCACATAGCAATCAGCAAGAACATAATCTCCAAGGGTTTGACTAGCTCTAAGGCCAGCGCAATGCCCTAGCATAATCCAGCAATGAGGACGAAGCACCGCTAAATGGTCAGTAATCGTTTTGGCATTGCTTGGCCCTACGCCAATGTTGATAATGGTAACCCCATTTTTCCCATGCTTCTTAAAATGGTATGCAGGCATCTGGGGAAGGAGTTTCGGCAGCTCTGTTGTGCCCTGTTTATGCGACGCCAAAACTGTTGAGCCTGGCCCAATAAGCTCCCAATCTTCGTTTTCGTTATGCTCAATATCGCTAGTGACTTGATTTATAAATTCTTCGATATAGCGCTGGTAGTTTGTCAGCAATACAAAATCTTGAAAATGGTGCGGCGGTGTTCCAGTGTAATGGTGTAATCGTTGCAGCGAAAAGTCGACTCTCTCTCCAGTAAATAGTGCAAGAGGCCTATATCCATTAGAAGAGAACGTTGCATTGGCATATGAATCATCTATGCGTTTTAGGTCCGGTAACATAAATTTACTTTGAAGACGCACCAGTTCATCCACATCAAATTGCGCGTGCGAGTGCTCAATAACAAAAGGTAGAGGAATCCTAGAATTACTATACCCTACCACCACTGATACCCCATGGCGCTCCAGAAGCAGGCCGATCTGCTCACGGTAATAGGAATCATAAAGCCCAGGCGCTGTAACTGTAGTGCCATAATGCCCGGGTTCGTTCAGCACACCATATGCAAAACATGGATTCATAAATAAGTCATCATGGCTGATGCTTATACCTATATAAGGGTAACATCCTTGCTCTGCCTGACTTTCATTAAATTTTCCATTTTTTTCATACTGGCTGAAATTTTCGCAAATATAGGTAACAGCCTTATTATAAAGCTCATGAATGTAATCGACCGCATCATCTGCGTTATCAAACCATTTTGCTCTTCTTAGTTGTGACCAAGGCATTAGATGCCACCTTTCATACGTACAAAAGCAACTGCGTATAATAATAGGCTTAGCCCTACTAAAAGCCACAAAAGGGCACGATTGCGTTGCTTGAAATGTTTATCCATAGGTTTTTCTATCAACTATTAGTGCTGCAAACAACAAAAAAAGATACAAAATTGAAAATGCAAATACCCTTAAACCTTCTTGTAAATCCTCATTTTTATAAAGTTGTATAGTCAAAAATATAAATCCTACTCCCAAAAGCAAGGCACAACCTAAGTATAACCAACCTGCAATCTGAAGTATGTAGGGTATGATAGCACTTACAACTGTTAGTGTAGCGTAAATTATTATGTATTGTTTCGTTTTTTCTATGCCCGCAACATTCGGCATCATTGGTAGTCCAGCTTCTTGGTATTCTTTTGCGTGATTCAGTGCTAGTGACCAAAAATGCGCAGGGGTCCATAGAAAAATAATCAAGAATAGGCTCCAAGGGCGCAAATCAAGTGGGGCTACAGCTGCCCATCCAATAACAGGCGGTAGAGCACCTGCTATTCCGCCAATAACAATATTTTGAGGGGTGTTGGGCTTTAACAGCATTGTATATATACCAACATAAAAACAAATAGTGATGGCCAGCAAAATAGCTGCTGTTGTGTTGATGGCAACCTGGCAGACTGTCACAGATAAAAGTCCCAGAATTACTCCAAATGCTAGGGCAGAATCTGGGTGTACTAGACCCGAAGCAACAGGCCGAGTCATGGTGCGAACCATTAATTTATCAAGATCTCTTTCAAACCACATGTTTAAGCACCCAGCCGCTCCTGCTCCTGCTGCAATACACAAGATTGCTGTGCAACCAAGCAGGGGGTGTATATGTCCAGGAGCAATCCATAATCCACAAAATCCTGTAAAAACCACAAGGCTCATGACGCGGGGTTTTAAAAGCTCCCAGTAATTGTGTACAGAAGGTGCAGTTAATGTCTCAATCATTACTTAATCACCGGTAGTGTCTCGAAACTGTGAAATGCAGGGGGTGAGGGCAAGGTCCATTCTAACGTGTCCGCTCCATCTCCCCAAGGATTTTCAGGGCAGGGCGCCTTATCTTTAAATACCCGATAAATCACATAAAAAAAGAACAAAGCTGAACAAAATGAGATAATAGCACCAACTGATGAAACTTGGTTCCACCCAGAATATGCATCAGGATAATCAGGAATACGCCTTGGCATCCCGGAAAGCCCCAGGAAATGCATAGGAAAAAACAAAATGTTAACCCCTGTAAAAGTCAGCCAAAAATGAATTTTTCCAAGCATTTCATTATATTGGTAGCCGCTCATTTTTCCTATCCAATAGTAAATACCGGCAAAAAGCCCAAACACAGCTCCCATCGATAATACATAATGAAAGTGGGCAACCACATAATACGTATCGTGTAATGCCACATCAACAGATCCATTTGAAAGAACTACGCCGGTTAACCCTCCAATAGTAAATAAAAGAATAAATCCACTAGCAAAAAGCATAGGCGTTTTAAACTTAATTGATCCACCCCAAAGGGTTGCCATCCAGCTAAAGACCTTTATTCCTGTTGGTACTGCAATAATCATGGTAGCGATTGTAAAATATGTTTTTGTAGATAAATCTAAGCCGACGGTAAACATATGATGTGCCCAAACAACAAACCCCAAAAAGCCAATTGAAACCATCGCGTATGCCATTCCAAGGTAACCAAACACAGGCTTGCGTGCAAAGGTTGAAATAACATGGCTCACTATACCAAAGGCAGGCATAATCATTACATAGACTTCAGGGTGCCCAAAAAACCAAAAAAGGTGCTGGAATAATACTGGGTCGCCCCCGCCAGCGGGGTCAAAAAATGTGGTGCCAAAGTTTCTATCGGTCAGCAACATTGTCAAACCGCCGGCAAGTACCGGAATTGATAGCAGCAACAAAAATGATGTTACCAAAATTGCCCATACAAATAGGGGCATCTTATGAAACCCCATACCGGGTGCCCGCATATTAAAAATAGTCGTAATGAAATTAATCGCTCCTAGAATTGAGGAAATCCCAGCAGTATGCAAACTCAAAATAGCAAAATCAACGGCCATGCCATTATGCCCAATAAGTGAGCTTAAGGGCGGATACATCGTCCAACCAGTTCCAGTTCCTGAATCAACAACCATCGAAAGGGTCAATAAAATCATCGCAGGAACCATCAACCAAAAGCTTACGTTGTTAAGCCGCGGAAATGCCATGTCTGGCGCGCCAATTAAAAGCGGCACAAACCAATTGCCAAACCCACCAATAAGTGCTGGCATCACCATAAAAAATACCATTAAAAATCCATGGCCGGTCAAAATCACATTGTAGACTTGCCCTTCAATAAACGTACTGCCGGGGTGTGCAAGCTGCACCCTCATCAACATGGAAAGCACGCTGCCATATAGGCCGCCAAACGCTGCAAAAAATAAGTAAAGTGTTCCAATATCTTTATGATTGGTCGAGAGCAGCCAACGACGCCAACCAGTGGGGTGAGAATCTACATGCTGAGAAGTTGTTATCATTTCTTTTCCTTAAGTGATTTTTCCGGCTTAATCTTTGAATTTAACCACTCCATATATTCTGCTTTCGGTACAGCCTTAACCGCAATAGGCATAAACCCATGCTTTGCTCCGCATAGTTCAGAACACTGCCCATAATACATACCAGGTTTTTTTATGCTAAACCATGTCTCATTAATTCTTCCAGGTGCAGCGTCTCGCTTAATCCCAAGTGATGGAACAGCAAAACTATGTAATACATCTGCTGCTGTAATCAACACTCGAATGATTGTATCAACAGGCACAACCATGGGGTTATCTACTTCAAGTAATCGTAGTTGTCCGGGTTTTAAATCTTTTTCTTCGATCATATAGCTATCAAATTCAAAATGCTGACCTGTGTTTTTCTCATCTGGGTATTCATAACTCCAGTACCACTGGTGTCCAATGGCTTTAATTGTAACTTCAGCATTTACAGGCGCTTCCATTTTATGAAGCAACCGAATAGATGGAATGCCAATAATCACTAAAATAATAATCGGTACAATTGTCCAAATCACTTCAAGTGTTGAATTGTGGGTGAATGCATCCGGATTAGGATGTCTTTTGTGGTGAAATTTATAAAAGATATAACTCAACAGCAAAACCACAGTCGAAGCAATGCCTAGTGCTACACACAATAGCAAATTATGCATATCATGCAGTCCTTCCATAACTGGAGATGCTGCTTCTTGAAAATTCAGCTGCCAAGGAAGCGGTTGACCTGCGGGTGCTGCCATAACGTTATTTTAAACTTACGTGTTACCCAAATCATTACATAAAAGTGCACGTTGGAAAAGCTTGGTCTTATAAGCTATGATTCACCTTAAAAAGTCACTTAAATCCATAAGGCCTGCAACAACAAGATACGTGCACGCTAAGGAAAAATTTCCCTGAGTACCAGTACATGTTTCCTGAGAGAGAATCTTACTTGCTTGCATATAACAGACAGTGCGCACCGTTTGCATAAATAATATTGCTGTATTTTTTTCTATAGCATCTGGATTTTTTTTAGAGAGAAAACTATGCTTTACAAGCCAATCTTCAATATCGCTTGGCAAGTAATTTTGGAATGACGTTATAAGGGCATTTGTTGTTAAAAGACCAGCACGTACCATTGAGTAGTAGCATATTGGGGTGTTTAGCCTGTGGTCATGTAAAAGAACGGCTCCTGATATATTTGCAGCAAAACTCCCAAGTGAAACATAACGAGATGAGTGGTTGCTACTTTTATCAAAAATATTATCATCTCCAGACGCATGCACTATACTGAGGCAGAAAACAAGCAGGAAACTTTGTGAAATTTTTAGTAGCATATACATAAGTTTGATTATTTTTAGTATAATCATATAAATTTAAAAATTATAAAATTTCAAGATCTTTTTAGTCACTAATATCAAGGAGGAGGCAAGGCGTTGACACCCCCCACCCTGTGGGCTAGCATTTCACATTATCTCAAGTTTCTCGGGTAATATGACCTTTCTTAAAAAATTCTTTTGGTTTCTGCCGGTTGTTATTTTTCTTGAGCATAAAATTGACGCAAGCGCTCTACCTTCCAGAGAAGGTGAAGCATCTGAGGTGCAAGTTCAAGTAATTCTTCCAGAACTTCTGATGGCAAAATTGGAAGGATTTGAGTTTTTCATAGATTCATATAAAAATATTGTTGTTACCTTAAGTTCTTTATCAAGCAAAGAAACTGATCAACTTAAGGAAGTTATTAGCGAAATGGCTAATTCCTATAAGAATTATGGGCTCTATGTCCATATTCCGGTTGCCTGCGGAGAATCTGCCGTTAAGCTAGAAAAATTAGGGTTTAGACTGCACGATTTGGACACTAATACAAAAAATTTGTCCTACCTCTATGGTAACGGTCGAAACATTCCCGAGCTTAACTACGCTTATACCGCAGCTGCAGTTTACTTAATGAGAACAAACCCAGAAACTTCAGAAAAAGAAGTTTTGCTTATTAATGAACCACAAAAAATTATAGCTAACATTATAGGGGGAATTTCATCCAAAGGTGAGTCGCCGGAAGATACTGTAGCCAGAGAAGTGCGTGAGGAAGTAAACGTAGAGCTTAATAAGAAGAAATTAAAGCTAGTTGCTGTTTTCCATACAGTACGACCTGATAAAAAAAGTTGTGTTGAATTTATTTATGCATGCGATGAATTCAAAGGGACCCCCAGAGTTGATGGAGTTGAAGTAACTGAATGCCTTTGGGTACCGCTTTCAACTCTGCTGCAAGAAGAAGAAACAAAAATTTTTGATAAACCATTTCATACACTGTGGAAAAAAGTTTTAAAAGGTGTTTTTAAGGACCAAAAGTATGGATTTAATGTTGCAAAAACCAAAAAAGTTTATCAAACATTCAATCCCATTGATCAGCAGTAATTTTTTTCTTGTTTCTAAAAAATATGACTTGAGTGTTTTTATTAATTTCTCCTAGACTTAATAATATTGCCATATTGTATTTGAATTTATTAAATGAATTTAGGAATTTTTCTTGCTAGCTTATCTGGTGCTCTTTATGGAACCCTGGGCTTATTTGGTGTTTATCTGCTCCGTGAAGGCCTTGGGCTAAATGAATTTCTATTTTGGCGATTCTTTTTAGCTATACTTCTTCTGCTGCCGTTTCTTAATTCTAAAAAACATTGGCGTGATGCTTTTTCAAAAAAAGGTTTGACTATTATCGGAGTTTCCTCAGTTTTTTACGCAGGTTCTACCAGTTTTTATTTCTTTGCTATCGAATATATTGGCAGTGGTTTAGCGATGGTACTATTTTATTGCTACCCAGTTTTTGTGGTACTACTAGACTGGCTGCATGGAAAAAACCCTCCGAGTGCAATTACTCTAAGTGGTTTAGGGATTGTATTATTGGGGACTCTTTTTTTAAGTGATCCAAGCAATTGGCATTTAAGCATTGAAGGAATTGGCTGGGGGCTTTCCTGTGCCTTCGGTTTTGGTGTGTATTTTTATACATCTCAGCGGGCTATTAAAGGATTATCTGTTATTAGCGGTACTTTTGGTATTTGCTTTGGAAATTTTTTGATATTTTCCTTATTAGTCATATGCAAAGGTTCCTTGTATATACCAACAACAGCTTGGGTTATTGGTAACATCAGCGGCCTTGCCATTCTTTCTACTGTGCTTCCTATCTACCTTGTGTATGTAGCAATCAGAACTATTGATAGCACTAAAGCTTCTGTTCTCTCAGTATTTGAGCCAATCGTTACTATTATTTTAGGGATCATCTTTTTGCATGAAAAGATAGCGTTTATACAGTATGTAGGTGTTCTTATTATTTTAGTTGGTGTATACGTTGTGCAAAGTTGTAAAAAGCCAAAAAAACAGCCCATACTTATGGAAATATAAAATTATTTCTCTGCATCTTTTGGTAACTACAAATCTAGCAAAAATCTACCAGGGTTTTCCAAACACTCTTTGATAGTTACCAAAAACGTTACAGCATCCCTACCATCAACTAGTCTATGGTCGTATGAAAGCGCCAAATACATCATTGGCCTTACAACCACATGTCCATTTATAGCCATAGGGCGCTCTTGAATTTTATGCATACCCAAAATTGCCGATTGTGGTGGGTTAATAATAGGCGTACTTAAAAGTGATCCAAATACGCCCCCATTAGTAATAGTAAAGGTTCCACCTGTCATTTCTTCAATGGTAAGTTTTCCATCACGTGCCCGCTTTCCCATATTAGCTATAGATTTCTCTACCTCGGCCAAGGTCAAACTATCTGCATCTCGAATAACAGGAACAACTAAACCATTTTCCGTTGAAACGGCAACGCCAATGTCAAAATATGTTTTAGTAATAATATCTTGCCCGTCAATGCAGCTGTTGATGATTGGCTGTTCTTTTAGCGCCTGCACGCAAGCTTTTACAAAAAACGACATAAATCCTAGTTTAATGCCATGTTTCTTCTCAAAGCTATCTTTGTAAAGCCTGCGTAGCTCAATGATCGCGCTCATATCAATTTCATTAAATGTTGTTAGCATTGCTGCTGTATTCTGGGCGCTTTTTAGTCTTTCAGCGATCTTCTGGCGCAATTTACTCATAGGGGCGCGTAGTTCTTGGCGTACTGTTTTTGAGCCATTCGCATTTACCTTCCGGGCTGAATCAATAAATTGCGTAACATTACTTTGCCCATGGCGAGATTCAGTAATTTCCTCAACAGGAATAGGCTTTATTTTTTCAGCTTTCATTTGAACCTCATTCTCTATTTTTTTAATTTTTCCAGGAATAAATTTTGCCAGCACAGTCCCCACCTTAACGTTTTCCCCAGATTTAATTAATATTTCTGAAATAGAGCCATCTGCAGGCGCGTATACTTCTAAAGTTACCTTATCAGTTTCAAGTTCTACTAAAGGGCTATCAACGGCTATGCTATCACCTGGCTTTTGTAACCATTTTCCAACAGTTGCTTCTTGGATTGATTCACCAAGAGCCGGGACCTTTATGTCGACATTGCTCATAACTTATTGCTCCTGTATGGCGCCAAATAATGCATTTTGAATAACTTCTTCTTGTTCTTTTTCATGCCGACCAGTAATGCCTGTGGCGGGCGAAGCTGCTTCTTTTCTGCCAACATAATGTGGGCGAGTATGCTTCTTGTTAATGCTTTTTAAAACTGATTCTATGCGTCTATCAAGAAAATTCCATGCCCCCATATTACGAGGTTCTTCTTGGCACCACACAAGTGGTACATCGCCATATGGTTTTAATATTTTAATTAGATGCGATTCTGGAAATGGGTAATACTGCTCTAATCTTATAATAGCAACATCATTGATTTCTTTTTCATAGTATTTTTCAATAAGGTCATAATAAATTTTTCCGCTGCATAACACTACACGTGATGCCTTTAATACGGTTTCATCGCCAATAATGGGCAAGAAATGCGTGCCTTTACCCATGTCTTTAAGGGCCGATACAGCCATTTTATGACGCAATAACGATTTTGGGGTCATCATAATAAGTGGTTTTCGCCAACTATTGTGCAGCTGGCGTCTTATTGCGTGGAAGAAATTCGCTGGCGTTGTGCAGTTTACAACTTGCATATTATCTTCTGCGCATAATTGCAAATACCGCTCCAACCTTGCTGAAGAATGCTCTGGTCCTTGTCCTTCCATGCCATGTGGCAATAACATAACAAGGCCCGATAGGCGTAACCATTTTTTCTCAGCAGAACTAATAAATTGGTCAATCATAACCTGTGCGCTGTTTGCAAAATCACCAAATTGAGCTTCCCAAACCACTAGTGCTTCGGGATTTGCAACACTATATCCGTAATCAAATCCAAGCACAGATGCTTCGGCTAAGGGACTATCAATAGGTTCAAATTTCGCTTGTTTAACACCAAGATTATTTAAGGGAATATAACGATTTTCGTTTTGCTGATCCACAATCACAGCATGACGATGCGAAAATGTTCCTCTGCATGAATCTTGCCCAGAAAGACGCACAATCCTTCCTTCGCTTAACAGCGTTGCATATGCCAAGGCTTCGCTCGCAGCCCAATCGAGAGGTTCATTTTTTTGCAATGCTTGCGCGCGTTGGTCAAGCTGCCGTTTAAGTTTTGAGTGAATTGAAAAACCATCAGGAACAGAGCATAAAGCTAGCCCCAATCTTTTTAGATGTTCACTATCAACACCTGTTTCAGTATCATTTTCCCTGTTTTGAACAGTGCCCCACGCTCCTTGAAGCCAATCAGATTTTTGATCTTTTTTGTCTAAAACTAGGGCTAACTCAAACTCTTTATTCAAAAGGTTTTGGGTATGCTCCTCAATACTTTTAATCTCTGTATTGCTTAAAATACCTTTGTTTTCTACATGCTTTATGTATAAAGAACGAGTTGTTGGATGGTTAGAAATCGTTTTATACATTATGGGTTGCGTGAAAGAGGGCTCGTCAGCTTCATTGTGCCCATAGCGACGGTAACAAACCAAATCGATGATAGCGTCTATTTTGAACGTGCGCACAAACTCTGCTGCTAAACTGCTAACTCTTGCAACATCTTCTGGATAATCTGCATTTACATGAAAGATTGGGGCCTGCGTGGCTTTTGCAACATCGGTTGCATAAACACCAGAATGAGCATTGATAGGTGATGTGGTAAAGCCAATTTGGTTATTGATAATAATATGCAAGGAACCACCAGTTTTGTAGCCTTCAAGATTTACTAATCCTAATGATTCTGCAATTAATCCTTGACCTGAAAAAGCTGCATCACCATGCAATAAAATGCTAGCAACACTTTTGCGCTCGCTATCATGTTTCATATCTTGTTTTGAGCGAACTTTGCCTAGAACAACTGGGTTTACAGCTTCTAAGTGCGAAGGGTTCGGTGTTAATGATAGGTGTAGCGTTTTTCCCATAATCTCACGATCGCAAGAATATCCTAGATGATATTTTACGTCTCCTGATCCCTCAAATTTATCAGGATTCAAATCTTGCCCTTTAAATAAAGCTAAAATATGGCGCAGTGGTTGATGCAAAATATTTACAAGTACACTTAATCGGCCTCGATGAGCCATCCCAAAACAAACTTCACTCACGCCATCAAGGGCGTATATTTCTAAAGCATGTTCAAGGGCAGGAATAAGACTTTCACCGCCTTCTAAGCTGAATCGCTTGGCGCCAGGAAATTTTACACTCAGAAATTTTTCAAAAAGTTCAGCATGGGTAAGCTGTGTAAGAATTTTTTTTGAATCAAGTTTTGAAAAGGTTAGGTCCTCAATTCGTTTTTGGATCCACTCACGTTGAGCGGAATTTTGAATATGCATGTACTCAAACCCAATAGTACCACAATATGTTTTTTTTAATTTAAGCAAAAGGTCGCTTATCGTTGTTTGTTTCCCATCTACGTAAACCTGATCATCATTAATCCCATAATATGCTGGGTCTAATTCTTTCGGAAAAGGGCTCTCTTCAAGTTCCAAAGGGTCAAGCTTTGCTATCAAATGACCAAATGTTTTGTAAGCCTCCACAAGTCGAAAAGTGTTGGTTGAATTAACGTTTACGCTTTCATTAGTTTTCCCATCTGAAGATCTAGGGTCTATGTCCCTAAAAACACGCTGCCATTTAGCATCTATTGTTTCAGGATTACGACTGTATTGCTGATAAAGGTTGCTTAAGTACGCTGCATTATCTCCAGAAAGTGCATCGCTCATAATGCTTTCTCCATGGCTTTCTTCATCACTTCCCCCATGTGTGCGGGGGTTGGTGCAGTGGCAATTCCGCAAGATTGCAAAAAAGTAATTTTCTCTTGGGCATTATCTCCTTTGCCAGAAGCTATTGCTCCAGCGTGTCCCATACGTCTGCCAGCGGGTGCTGTAACCCCAGCTATAAAGGCAGCAACAGGTTTTTTTATACCTTTTTTTGCTTGTGATGTCACAAATTCCGCTGCCTCTTGTTCATCTTGACCGCCAATTTCACCAATAAGAAAAATTCCATGGGTATCATCATCTCTATAAAACATTTCTAGAATATCAATGAAATTCAACCCCTTTACCGGATCGCCGCCAATACCCACACATGTACTCTGACCTAGTCCAATTTGTGTTGTTTGATGCACTGCCTCGTAAGTAAGAGTTCCTGATCTTGAAACAATGCCAATCTTGCCGCTTTTATGAATAAAACCTGGCATAATACCAATTTTGCAGGCATCTGGTGTAATAATCCCAGGGCAATTTGGCCCAATTAAATGACACTTTTTAAGAGCAAGGGTTTGCTTTACTTGAACCATGTCATTTATGGGAATACCTTCAGTAATACACACAATAATTTCAACACCTGCATCAGCTGCCTCTAAAATTGCATCAGCAGCAAATGGGGCAGGCACATAAATCATTGTTGCGTTAGCCCCTGTTTTTTTAACAGCTTGATAAACAGTATCGAAAACGGGCCTATCCAAATGCGTTGTTCCACCTTTGCCAGGCGTGACCCCACCCACAAATTGCGTGCCATAAGCAATTGCTTGCTCACTGTGAAAAGTTCCCTGTTTTCCAGTAAAACCCTGACAGATAACTTTTGTGTTTTTATTCACCAAAATTGCCATAGCTTAACTCTTTACCGCTAAAACTGCTTGTTGTGCTGCATCATCTAAACTATCTGCTGTAACAATATTAAGGCCAGAATCATTTAGTATTTGCATCCCAAGTTCTTTATTAGTGCCTTGCAATCTTACCACAAGAGGTACAGCCAGTTTCATTTCAGATGCTGCCGCGATAACACCCTGAGCAATAATATCACAGCGCATAATACCGCCGAAAATATTGACCAAAATGGCTTTCACGCTTTTATCTTTTAAAATAATTTGAAAAGCTTTGCTAACTCTTTCCTTGTCGGCGTTACCACCAACATCAAGAAAATTCGCAGGCTCACCCCCATAATGCTTAATAATATCCATAGTGGCCATAGCAAGGCCAGCACCATTTACCAAGCACCCAATAGATCCATCAAGTTTTACATAGCTAAGATCATAAGATTTTGCCTCAGTTTCAGAAGGATCTTCCTCAAATGGATCATTAAGCTCTTGAAGTGACAAATGACGATAAAGTGCATTATCGTCGAAGCTAACTTTTGCGTCTAGAGCCAGAATACTACCTTCAACCGTTAAAACTAAAGGGTTAATTTCAACAAGGCTGCAGTCACAATCGTTATAAAATGCATAAAGATTCTGCAATAATTCTAGTAGTTCTTTTGCTTTATCCAATATACCAAAAGCGCAAGCAATGCGGCGTGCATGATGTGGTTGAATACCAGAAGCAGCTGAAATACTAAGGTTCAGAATTTTTTCTGGGTGTGCTTCGGCTACTTCCTCAATTTCAACACCACCTTCTGCAGAAGCAATAATGCAATTCTGCCCAGTGTTTCGATTCAAAACCAAACTCAAATAGAAAGCTTTATCTATATTTGCAGCACTTTCTACGTAAAGTTTCCTAACTTCTTGACCTTGGGGGCCGGTTTGGTGCGTAACAAGAACTGAACCTAAAAGCGTACTTGCGTAATTTCTAACTTCTTCAAGACTTTTGCAAACTTTAACGCCACCAGCTTTACCACGCCCTCCAGCATGAATCTGCGCCTTAACAACCCAAATATTTCCACCAAGCATCTTTGCTTTTTCTACAGCCTCTTCTGGTGTTTGGGCAACTTCACCGGCCCCTACTGGTATATCGAAGGCACTGAAAAGTTTCTTTGCTTGATACTCGTGGATATTCATTTATAGCCTCAAATCAATGCATTCCTGTTTTAAGGATTTAACCGAAGCAACAGAAGCTTGCAATTGCGTTTTTTCTTGTTCATCTAATGGTAATTCTATTACTTTTTCAACGCCATTTTTGCCAATGACTACGGGTACTCCTACATACAAATCATGAATGTCATATTCTCCCTTAAGGTAAGTAGCGCATGGCAAAATACGCTTTTGATCAAACAAATAACTTTCTACCATTTGCAATGCGCTAGCAGCAGGAGAATAAAATGCAGAGCCCGTTTTTAACAAATTCACAATTTCTGCACCTGCATTTTTGGTTCGCTCAATAACTTTCTCAACTTTTTCTTTGCTGATCCACCCATTGTCTACAAAGTAAGAAAGAGGAATTCCAGAAATAGTTGTGTATCTGGGCATAGGTACCATGCTATCTCCATGCCCACCTAATACAAAAGTTTGAATGTCATGAACTGAAACCTTTAGCTCCTCACTTAAAAAATATTTAAATCTCCCGGAATCTAAAACTCCAGCCATGCCAACAACCTTTTGGGCAGGGAATCCTGTGGCTTTATGCATCAGCCAAACCATAGCATCCAAAGGATTTGTAATCACAATAACGAAAGCATTGGGTGCATAATTTTTTATATTTTTGGCAACATCATTTATAATTTTAGCGTTGATACTTAAAAGATCATTGCGCGACATTCCAGGTTTTCTTGCAATTCCTGCGGTCACAATAACAACATCAGCCCCTATTATCAGGCTGTAGTCTTGTCCACCTGACACAACGCAATCCATATTTTCAGCCCCAAATGCCTGGGTCAAGTCAAGCGCTTTTCCTTGTGGTACTCCTTCTGCAATATCTATTAAAATCGCCTCACCAAGATTGCGCTGAGCTATTAAGTGAGCAAGAGTTCCGCCAATATTACCACTACCAATCAGCGCTATTTTTGGTCGATTCATCACGGTTATCCTTTTATAGAGCTAGGGGTTGTTCCTGCTGCTGGTGCCGTATAAAATCCAGCCCCGCCATTAGTCCAGATTCATCTATGCTGTGGCCAAGTCCAGGGCACGTTTTTGTCATAACATTTACACCTAGCTGACGCAATTGGGTTTGTGCAGCTTGCATTGCTGTGTATGGCACTACTGTATCTGCAGTGCCATGCACAAGAAGAACAGGGGTTGTAGATGGTGAAGATATATTAGAAGGCATATAAAAGGCTCCTGAATAGCCAATAATTCCACCAAGCTTTGAAAGACTAAAAATCATATCAAGCGCAACCATCGTCCCTTGGGAAAATCCCACTAAAATAAGATCCGAAGGTAGTAATCTATACTCAGCAAGCATTGCTATAATAAATCTTTTTAGGTAAGGGCGGGCTTTATCAAGTCCTGCACGAATATTAACAGGGTTTAAATCATTTAATCCAAACCATTGATAACTTTCTCCGAATGGATTTATATCATTTGATTCAATCCCATTCGGTGAAAAAAAAGCTGTATTCTCAAGGTTCTTTTGCCACACACGCCCTATTTCAAGTAAGTCTTCTCCGTTTGAGCCATATCCATGTAAAAATAAAATGGCCTTTTTCGCAGTTCCCTTAGGAAGTAAACACGGGCAATTCTCAAACAATTTAACGATCACTTAAAAGTCTATCACCCCTTTATTAGAACAAAATAAAGAGGTGATATCAATGGTGTTTGAATAGGTGTTTTGTCAGAGAATTAGTTTCTCACATACTGTCTTAAGATAATTTCGTCACCATTAGGCATGCGAAAACTAGCGTCACTTTCAACCAAAATTGCTCCACGATCAATAAGCAAGGCTTCAGCTGCTGCTAGTTTTTCGTAAGAATCATCAATTAATGCGAACCTGGTAACTCCTTCAAAATTTCCCTGCGCTTTTAGATACTCTAAAAGGCCGCCAAAAAGAACATTACCCTTACTAGGAATACCAAATGTGAAATGCGCAAACATTTCATACCATTTCTTGATATCGCCTGCTTCTGTAATTCCACGTGCTGCTAGTGTTGTTGCAAATGATGGAGATAATTCATCAATTTGTCCTGTTGTTGGGGTTGATTCTCGGATATTTCCCCTGTGGAAAGCATCAGATGGGACGGATATGATTCCATTTGTAAAAATAGAAAGACCATCAAGTATAGGGCTAAAGTTTTTAGGATCAAAATTTTCGTATTGGCTAATACGTGGGTCAAAAAAGCGTACAATAGGCCTATCTCCTAAGTGATCAAACTTCTCTGTTTCAGAAGCTAAAATTGTGTACATCGAAACTGAACGACCATCAACTTCCACCATAGATTCAGCTTCAGTGGAAAGAATACGTATCGGTGTTGGAACTAATTTACCAGTCGTAACCAAATTGATACGTTTACCATTCTTTTTTGCTGCGCCATCGCCATTGGAAATAATATTAAATCCATTGCTATTAAGTGTCTCTATATTTGCCTCTGAAAAATATTCAGAGCAATCATTGTAGTCAATAAACAAATGTACTTTTGACTCACCCGTTCCTGTTTCTATGAGCGAGATAACCCCGGCTTCATTTATCGCAGGAATAAAAAGATCACCTTCTCCTCTTATTTTTAATGCTATGTCTTGCACATAGCTAAGGCCAAATCCATGATCCCTGCACTCTTTAACTATTTCAGGATGTTGAGTTAAGAAATCAGCGATATCTAGAACATCACTCGGGAATTTTTCTATTGAAGGTTTGTGGGTTCTTCCATCAAAGGCCTCAGCTGAAACAACTGGATTGAACGAATTTTCACTATGTACAACGCTTGCATATATTCCACTACTAATTAAAGCTGCACATAATAAAAATCGATATAAAATGCGATTAACAAATTTTTTCATAATTTAAGTCCTCACTTGCTGTTGATTAAATACTTTTAATCCTTCTGTGTGTTTGTCTTTTTAAAGCGTAGTGAATAAGTTTTCATTATAAAATTCTTTCTTATATTGCTTAGTCACTTTTAAAGTCTCGTACGTATTTATTTTTTATGCAATCCACACCCAACAAAATTATTCGATTTTCAAAAAGCTTAGATTTTTGTACACTGCCCTCTGTTGTAAATAATATAAAAATATACATGCTTGGTTTTTGGCAGCTTGTTGCCTTGGTAGTGGGAAATTTAGTAGGCAGCGGTGTATTAATGTTGCCGGCTATTTTAGCGCCCTATGGGTCCATATCATTTGCGGGCTGGGTGGCAGCATCATTTGGGGCCATTCTTCTTTCCCTGGTTTTTTGCCAGCTTTGCAGTAAACATCCAAGAACCGGCGGCCCCCATGTTTATGTAGAAGAAGCATTTGGAAAAAATGCAGGGTTTTATATTGCCTGGGTATATTGGATTTTAGCTTGGATTGGTTACGCTGCTTTGGTTTCTGCTGCGATGGGCTGCTTAACGACTGTGTGTGGGCCTCTTTCAAAACCGGCTCTAATGGGAATTGAAGTCCTTATTATAGTTGTTTTTACAGCTGTTAATCTTTGCCAAATTTCCTTTGCAGGGCGCGTTGAGCTGGTGCTGACTTTTGTTAAAGTACTGCCTCTTATTATTTTACCCCTTATTGCGCTTTTTTCTGTGAAATCTGAATGCTTATTCGCAACGCCGTGCATTGATAAACCTTATGTTTCATCCATGGCAAGCGCCGTTCTTCTAATGATTTTTGCCTTCATGGGGTTTGAAACGGCAACCGTTCCTAGTGAGGAAGTGGAAAATCCGCGTAAAACTATTCCAAAAGCAACTATAGTTGGAACTCTTATTGCGGCTGGTATTTATATTTTGGGAACCGTCAGTATGCTTGGTCACATTCCATGCGATGTACTAGCTAACTCAAAGGCTCCATATGCAGATTTAGCAGCTTCTATATTTGGCGGTAATTGGCAAAACTTTATAGCAGGTGCAGGAATACTTTGTGCGCTAGGTGCTTTGAACGGATGGATGCTCATTGGCGGCCGTATTGCCTATGGCGCAGCGCAAGATGGAATATTTCCAAAAATATTTTTAAAAAAAGATAAATATGGCGCTCCAAGTGCTGCGATCATTATTTCATCAATGTGTACCATTCCATTTATGATGCTTTCTCTTAGTGAAAGCTTAGTTGAGCAATTCAATTTTGTAGTCTCAATTAGCTCATCCCTTGTGTTGATCGTGTATTTAGCATGTACGTTGGCCTATTTGAAATTTTTAAAAGACTACGCACACTCAAAACCAAAACATTGGCTCTTAGGGGTTGCATCAACTATGTTTTGTTTGTGGGTCCTAAGTTCAATTAATTTGGAAATGACCTTATATTCCTTGACCGTTTTCTTAGTAGGTATACCTTTGCGGGAATACGTTAAAAGAAGAACTTAAAAAGACACTCAATAGTGCCAAGGTTTGATTACACCTTTTTTTCAACTCTTGGCCAACTATTAAAACTACGACATAATGGCCCAAAGTTTATTAGAAACTCCCCCAATGACATCCTTTCGTGAATTATCCAATGCCATTCGTTTTTTAAGTATTGATGCGGTTGAACGTGCTAATTCAGGTCATCCTGGCATGCCTATGGGAATGGCTGATGTGACAACTGTTTTGTTTGAAAAACATTTGGTGTTTAATCCCAACGATGCTGATTGGCCAAATCGTGACCGATTTGTTCTGTCTGCTGGTCACGGCTCAATGTTGCTTTATAGCCTTTTGTATTTAACGGGCTACGGCGAAGCAACCCTTGGCCAGCTCAAAAATTTCCGTCAGTTACACTCAAAAACAGCGGGACACCCTGAATATGGACACCTTAAAGGTGTAGAAACAACAACCGGTCCACTAGGGCAGGGCATTGCAACCGCAGTTGGTATGGCATTAGCAGAGCGTATGCTTAACGCTAAATATCCAGAAGCCATTAATCACTATACCTATGTCATTGCAAGCGATGGTGACTTAATGGAAGGTATTAGCCATGAAGCAGCCTCGCTTGCTGGGCATTTGCAGCTAAGCAAAATTATTGTTTTATATGATGACAATGGCATCAGTATTGATGGAAAATGTAGTTTATCATTTAATGATGATTCGTTAATGCGGTTCCAAGCCTACGGATGGCATGCTGAACGTGTTGATGGGCACGATGAAAATGCCATAGATGCTGCTATTACAAAAGCAAAAAAAAGCAACAAGCCAACCTTGATCGCTTGTAAAACTACCATTGGTTTTGGTGCGCCGACAAAAGCAAACAGCAGCGAAGCGCACGGTTCTCCTTTAGGGGCTGAAGAAATACAAGCAACGCGCGCTGCGCTTAACTGGCCGCACGAACCATTTCACATCCCTGAATCAATTATGACTTCTTGGGCAGAAATTGGGGCACGCCACCAATCAGCATATAATCAATGGAAGCTCCAAACTCCAAACCATGTGCAAGAAGCATTGCAAGCGCCGTATTATGATATTGATGAAGCTATTAATGCCTACAAAAAGAAGGCGCAAACTGAAAAACCAAGCTTGGCAACGCGTGTGCTTTCGCAACAAGTTTTAGAAGTTATAGCATCTCATGCTGCTTTAATTGGGGGGTCCGCTGATTTAACTGGGTCAAATAACACAAAAATAAAAGCTCAAACAGCAGTCACAGCACCAGATTATAAAGGAAATTACATTCACTATGGTGTGCGCGAACACGCAATGGCTGCCATCATGAACGGCTTAAGTCTTTCAAAAGCTTTTATTCCTTATGGGGGAACATTTTTGGTTTTTCTAGATTACCTAAAACCAGCCCTGCGCTTATCTGCCTTAATGGAGCAGGGGGTCATTTATATTCTTACTCATGACTCAATAGGCCTGGGCGAAGATGGGCCAACTCACCAACCCATTGAACATCTAGCGCATCTACGTTGTATTCCAAACGTCTTAACGTTCCGTCCCATGGATGCAACCGAAGTGGCAGAATGCTGGCAGCTAGCTATTCAAAATAGAACTGCCCCGTCAGTTTTAGTGCTAACGCGCCAAAAATTGCCTTATCTAAGTAATGGCCGAGCAGATCATGCGGAAAATGCTTGTGCAAAAGGTGGCTACATCTTAGTAGAAAATCAAAAGGCAGAGGTTACTTTAATAGCTTCTGGCTCGGAAGTTTCCATAGCCATTGACGCACAAAATTTACTAGAGAATGATGGTATTGCGGCAAGAATTGTCTCTATGCCTTGTGTGGAATTGTTTGCAAAGCAACCAAAGAGCTATCAGCACAAGGTTTTGGGTAGAGGTTTTCGGGTCGCAATAGAGGCTGCTTGTGAGGGAATTTGGCCGAAATATTTAGGTGAAGATGGCTTATTCATCGGCATGAACTCGTTTGGTGCTTCAGCGCCTGCAGATGATTTATATAGCCACTTTGGTATAACAGCAGAAAATATAACTGAAAAAATAAGAGATTTTTTAAGAGTAAGTAGGTACCATGTCCAGTAATCTTTACGAACAATCTTTAAAGTATCATTTGCAGCACCCAAAGGGTAAGCTAGAAATCACTGCTACCAAGCCTCTCACAAACCCCCATGACCTTGCACTTGCATACTCTCCAGGAGTTGCAGAGCCATGTTTGGAAATAGCTAGAGATCCATTAAAAGCAGCTGATTATACCATACGGGGAAATTTAGTAGCCGTTATCAGTAATGGAACAGCAGTCTTGGGCCTTGGAAACATTGGTGCGTTAGCTTCTAAACCCGTGATGGAAGGTAAAGCCATTCTCTTTAAGAAATTCGCTGGCCTTGATGCCTTTGATATTGAAATTAATGAAACAGATCCTCAAAAACTTGTTGATATTATAGCAGCGTTAGAGCCAACTTTTGGTGGCATCAATCTCGAAGATATTAAAGCGCCAGAGTGTTTTTACATAGAGCGTGAACTTGCAAAAAGAATGAATATTCCAGTTTTGCATGATGATCAGCACGGCACGGCCATTATTGTAAATGCAGCCATGAAAAATGCTCTTGAAATTTCAGGAAAGTCTTTAGACAAAATTAAAATGGTGGCTTCTGGCGCTGGTGCATCAGCTGTGGCCTGTTTAGAGCTCATGATCAAGCTAGGCTTGCGTCGCCAAAATTTGATAGTCCTTGACCGAGAAGGGGTTATTTTTAAAGGCAAACCTAATCTTGATCCTTCAAAACAGGCGCTTGCTTCTGATACGCCGCTGCGTACCTTAGAAGAAGCCATAAAGGGCGCAGATGTATTTTTAGGGCTTTCAAGTGCAGGTTTAATGACTGCTGATATGGTAAAATCCATGGCTGACAATCCTATTATTTTTGCTCTTGCCAACCCAGAACCAGAAATTCGACCCGAAGTTGTACACGAAGTTCGAAATGATGCAATTATGGCAACAGGCAGAACAGACTATCCTAATCAAGTTAATAATGCTCTGTGTTTTCCATATATATTTAGGGGGGCGCTTGATGTTGGTGCAACGTGCATTAATCATGAAATGAAAGTAGCTTGTGTCGATGCCATTGCTAACATTGCTAAAGCCGAGTGCGATGATTCTGTAGTTGCAGCATATGGAGGGGAAACCCTAACTTTCGGCCGTGACTATATTATTCCAAAGCCATTTGATCGAAGGCTCTTTGTAGAGCTATCTTACGCCGTAGCAAGAGCCGCAGTTGATTCAGGGGTTGCAACGCGACCGATTAAAGATTGGGAAGAATATCGTAACCACTTAAAGGAAGCAATTTACAGGTCAGGCATGGTTATGCGGCCCATTTTTGCGGCAGCAAAAGCATACGTGGACGACATAAGGCTTGTTTTTTCAGAAGGAGAAGATGAGCGGGTTTTGCAAGCCATGCAAACTATTCGTGATGAAAAAATAGCCAAAGTTCTAGTCATAGGACGGCCTGAAATTATTGAACGTCGTATTGCACAGCTGGGTTTGCGCTTGGTAATGAATGTCGACTTCGAAGTTATTAATCCTCAAGATGACTCAAGGTATAAAAGCTACTGGCAATCATATCATAAAATTATGGTTCGCAAAGGCATTACGCCAGATAATGCCAAAGAAATTATGCGCACCAACACAACTGTGATTGCTGCTATGATGTTACATTTAGGCGATGTAGATGCAATGATTTGTGGGTCTAATGGTAATTACTCTGATCATTTAGTTCCTCTTATGTCTATTCTTGGAATTGCTGAAAATCAGCAACGCTGTGCCGCACTTTCTGCAATTGCTGTTGATAACCGTAAAGTTGAAAGGGGAATTTTATTTATAACTGACCCTTACGTAAACATTGATCCAACAGCAGAACAGCTTGCAGAAATCACAATTATGGCTGCTGAACAAGTGCGCTTATTTGGTATAAAACCAAAATCTGCCTTAATTTCTTATTCTAATTTCGGCGCAGGAAATCATCCTCAAGCGAAAAAAATGCGCAAAGCTATGGAAATTATTAAAGACAGAGCTCCAGAGCTTGAAATAGAAGGAGAAATGCATGTTGATGCAGCGCTTGATGAAAAAATTCGTGCTCGCCTGTTTCCTGAAAACACGCTAAGTGGCCCAGCTAACCTTTTGGTAATGCCGAATATTGATGCTGCAAATACCGCTCTTAATACCATTAAAATTTTAGCAAATGGTCAGACAATTGGTCCAATTCTTATGGGTATCAAGGAATCTGCGCATATTTGCACACCAACTGCTCGACCTAGAACTTTAGTTAACCTTGCAGCAATTGCGGTTTCTAAGGCAAGATTACTAAAACAACAAAAAGGATAATCATGAAAATACTATTTACTGATAAAGCTCCGAAAAATTACATGCATGTAGCTGGAGTTTATGAAGAAGGAAAATTTGGTGATGTTGCTAAGGCCCTAGATACGCTTGCTAAAGGTTCTTTAAAAGCAGCCGCAAACAATGCAGAATTTACAGGAAAAGCAGAACAAGTGCTGCGTTTACCATCTGTGAATGGTTTAGATGGGCAGCTTATGTTGCTTGGTTTGGGAGATGCAAAAAATCATACTTCCCTAGCCCTAGAAAAAATTGGAGCAAAGCTTTTTGCATGCCTAAACTCCCTGCGTGAAAAGAAAGTCATTATTGATTTGTCTGATATACCTGGAGTCAAAAACTTGCCTGTTGCGCAGTGTATTGCCTACATTGCATCTGGTGCGCTTATACGTTCTTGGCGCTTTGATAAATACAAAACAAAACGCGAAAAAGATGAGATCCCAGTATTAAGTGAGTTAGTGTTTGTAACTCCTTCTGTTAAAGAATCTCAGGAAACTTTTGACCAACTTTCTGCTATTGCTGGCGGAAATCACCTCACAAGACTTGTCGTGTCTGAGCCACCAAACGTAGTATATCCAGAAATTATGGCAAAATACGCTAAGGAACTAAAAAAAATTGGCGTAAAGGTTCAGGTTTTAGGTGAAAAAGAAATGCAAAAGCTTGGCTTCGGTGCTCTTCTTGGCGTAGGGCAAGGCAGTATTCGTGAGTCTCAATTAGTTATCATGCAGTGGATGGGCGATAAGCGTGGTAGTAAGCCTATTGCAGTAGTTGGTAAGGGTATTACGTTTGATACTGGTGGCATCAGCATTAAACCATCTAATGGCATGGAAGAAATGAAGTATGATATGGCAGGTTCTGGTGTTGTGCTAGGGCTCATGAAATCTTTGGCAATGCGCAAAGCGAAAGTCAATGTTGTAGGGGTTATGGCGTTGGCTGAAAACATGCCGTCAGGGTCAGCTCAACGCCCATCTGATGTTGTCAAATCGCTATCGGGCCAAACAATTGAAGTTTTAAACACCGACGCAGAAGGGCGCTTAGTATTGGCAGACGCTCTTTGGTATACACAAGAAAAGTTTAAACCTCAGTATATGATTGATTTAGCAACGCTTACAGGTGCTATTACTGTGGCACTAGGGCAGGAATACGCTGGATTATTCAGTAATAACGACAAACTCAGTGAAATGCTTACAACAGCAGGAGAATCTGTTGGTGAGCCACTGTGGCGCCTTCCTATGGGGAAGGCCTACGATAAAGACATTAATTCTGACGTAGCTGATGTCAAAAATATTGGGTCAGGTCGTGGTGCTGGCAGTATTACTGCTGCTCAATTCCTTCAGCGGTTTGTCAATAATACCCCATGGGCGCATTTAGACATTGCTGGCATGGCCTGGGATAAAGCTTCTAAGCCTCTAACAGGCAAGGGCGCTACTGGATATGGTGTCAGACTGTTAAATGAGTTTTTTGCAAAGAATTTTGAGAACTAATTCAGCTCAATAGCCGATCTCTCTAGTTATTCCCGCGAAAGCGGGAATCAATAACGCAGTTAAGTGCAGTCAAAAAACATAATCATTTTAAGATGAATTAGCTATATACAAGATTTAAGTATTTGTTAACCAATTCAAACAAACATTTAATAAAAAACAACAAAAAATAAATATTTTTATATTTATTTGAGTGCTGATCATCAAATATTAAGTGTTTGTTAAATATTGTAAAAATAAATTAATAAGAATCTATTGAAATTTAGCTCCTTTGCTCTATTACCTTAATTGGAAGCTTTATAGAGAGTATTTTTATGCAAAGGGTTCTTATAAGTATATTTTTATTAATATCAATACAAGCTTACGAAGGAGCTGGCGCCAGAGACAGCGAATGGGAATATGATGGAAATTCTGCTCCAAAAGTGCCATTAAGTCAGCAATTTTTAGTGGGCATGAAGGAAATAGCTTATAGCATGAATGGGTATTCATTTTTGCGTTCTATTGAGGGCACACTTAATAACGTCTCTAATTCATATAAAAAAAGTAATACGCTAGCAAATGTAACATTTAGTGCTTGCATACTTGCTCCAGAATTGAAAGAAAACTCTGAAGTGGCTGCTGCCAGGCTAACAGCGCATGATCTTGATGTTTTACATCATCACATGGTATTTGTTCAAAGCTATGTGATTGAGCTAGCAGATCGTCAGCATCTAGAGGCTGCTGTCCCTTTATTATTAAGGTCAGTAAACCAAATGGATAGATTAATGTTACCGGTGTATTTATCTGCTGAGGCTTTAGCTGAGGCATGTAAAGAAAATGTAATATTAAAAACTCTTGCGCATGTTGCGGAAGGATGTTTTGAGTCTCAAGAAGCTATTCATTCACTCAAGTCAAAAATGCTGGTAGATATGCTTTCTAATTATGAAAAGGTTGGTGCTCTTGCTTCTTACATTAATCTAGGAAAACTGGATAGGTCAGATAATTTTAGAATAGAAGCAATTGGAAAATCTTTAAAAGAGATAAATACCGTTTTTAAAAAAGCCGACGTTCTTTAAAAAAATTTCTCATGAAAAAAGAGCCGGGAATTTTCCCGGCTCTTTTGACTTTAAAGAAACTTAAATTAGCGACGGTTACCAAATAATTGTAGTAAAGCCAAGAACAAGTTCAGGAAGTTCATATACAAACGCAACGCTCCAAACAAGGCTTTTTTCCCCATTGTTTCGCTGTCATCGCTTGCATAATAAATTTCTTTAATCATTTGCGTATCATAAGCTGTTAAGCCTGTGAAAATCAGCACGCAAAGCACTGAAATCGCAAATTGCATAGGTCCGCTTTGCATAAACAAATTCACAACACTCGCAATAATGATTCCAAGCAATCCCATAAACAGGAATGAACCGAATTTGCTTAAATCACGCTGGGTTGTGTATCCATAAAGGCTGGTACCAGCAAACATCCCAGAAGTAATGAAGAAAACTTTCGTAATGCTTTCTCCTGTGTACACTAGGAATATACTGGCTAATGAAAGCCCTAGTACACCAGCAAAAACCCAAAATAATGTCTGAGCACTAGCAAAACTCATTGTTCCTATCCGTGCACTAAAATAAAACACCATTACTAAAGGCGCAAACATTATCACATACACAAGAGGCGTCCCAAAAATGAGCTGCATCATTTCAGGTGACTGTGAGGTTAGATATGCTGTTATACCTGTAATACTCAGCCCCAAAGCCATAAAATTGTAAACACGCTGCATGTACGTGCGTAAACCTGCATCAATATCCCAGGCGCCTGTCGTTGCACGTGTGGTTGGATCAATTTTGTTGGACATAATTATTCTCCTTTTCCATATGATCGCATTCTAGCATGTTTTTTTAAATTTAGCCAAAAAGTTAAAAGCCCAAATTTAACCTACAACAATTTTTTAGACCTACTAAGCGCGCCCATAGACATCTTCATAGCGAATAATATCGTCTTCGCCTAAATACCCTCCTGTCTGTGTTTCAATAAGAATAAGCGGAGTCAGCCCAATGTTTTCAAGTCTGTGCTTGTTTTTTGCTGGAATAAAGGTGTATCCATTTACACCTAGCTCAAACTCATCTTCGCCATTAAGTACTTTTGCTTGTCCAGAAGCTATAGTCCAATTTTCCGAGCGATGTTCATGGCTTTGTAAGCTTAATTTTCCACCAACATTAACCATGATAGATTTTACTTTAAAACCGGGTCCTTCACTCAAAACAGTGTACGTTCCCCAAGGGCGCGTAACTGTGCTGGGAGTCTTATAAGTTGGATGCTCTTTACTCTTAAGGGTTGTCACGATACTTTTTACATCCTGCGCTGAGTTTTTATCTACAACAAGTAACGCATCTGGTGTGTCAATAATAGCTAAATTATTAAGCCCAACTGTCCCAATAACGCGATCACTAGCAAGGATGGTACAATTTTCTGTGTTTTTTGTAACAACATCTCCGGAAATACGATTGCCCGAAGCGTCAGTCGGTATTAATTCACTCAATGAGCGCCAGCAACCAATATCGCTCCACCCTATGTCACACGGTACAACCCCAGCGTCTGATGTTTTTTCCATCACTGTATAATCTATCGAATCAGATGGTACTTGCTCAAAATCGCTCTGCCTAAGGGTAAGTTTTTTAAAAAATCCATCATCTAAGAAAGAACCATTACCAACAGCTGTTTGAGTTTTTAAAAGAATTTCAGGGCAAAACTTTTGCATTTCAGTAAGCATTTTTTGAACTTTGAAACAAAACATTCCGGAATTCCATAAGAATTGCCCGGAATCTACATATGCTTTTGCTGTTTCTAAGTCGGGCTTCTCAACAAAACGCACAACATTTGTTCCATCGAATTCAATATAACCATATCCCGTTTCAGGTGATCTTGGGGTAATTCCAAACGTAACAATTTTTTCAGTCTTTGCAAGATTTACAGCATTAGCAACAGCCGCTGAAAATGCTTCTTGATTTAAGATGTGATGATCGGCTGCTAAAATTAACAAAATGGCATTGGGTGAAATATGTGTTTGGGCATACAAACATGCCGCTGCTATAGCTGGAGCTGTATTTCTTGCGCAAGGCTCAAGTACAAAGTGCTGAGTAATTGATTTTGTTGAATCAAGCACTTCTGAATAATCTTTTTGCACACGAGAGGAAATAGCTTGATTTGTAACCGTTAAAACATTGGAAACACCTGGGATTTCAGCCCCTCTTAAAAAAGCTTGTTGCAAAAAACTTCGTTCATCAACAACACGCATAAAAGGCTTTGGTTCATCTTCTCGTGAAACCGGCCAAAGACGTGCCCCGGATCCTCCGCAGATAACTCCAGCAACTATAGGCTCATCTAAGCCTTCAATATCCATGCAGTATACTGAGTCTGCATTGCTCAAAAATAATACAGTTAAAAAAAATATTTTTACGCTTTTCATTTAGAAGTTCCTATGAATAAACTGAGATTACATGGAATAAATCTAAATCAAAAAATTTAATTAAATATTAAAATGCACAACACTTAATAAGTACTGAAATGACTAGTAATTTGTTCTGATTTGTTCAAAATTTCTGGAAATTACTTGACAAAAAAAATGCTATTGTTTAGTTTCAGAACATTGCCCTGGGTAATAAACCGGGGGTGTAGCTCAGTTGGTTAGAGCGCCGGCCTGTCACGCCGGAGGTCGCGGGTTCGAGTCCCGTCACTCCCGCCATTTTTTTGTTTGAGTCTATTAGTGGATTTTTTCTCTCATATTATCGATTTAGAAGATGCAGCCAACCGTGGCAGGCCTGCCTCCTTTAATGCATCTCCAGAACAGTGCGCACAAATTATAGAAATTTTTGATTTGCTAGCTTTAAAATCTTTTACAGTTCAGTCTCAGGTTACAAAGTTAATTAACGGTTCATACGAAGTGCACGGCAGTCTTAATGCTGTTGTGGTGCAGCCAAGTGTCGTCAGCTACGAGCCAGTAACTACTACCATTAGTGAGCCGTTTCTTGTGATGCTTGTTCCGTCGCAAAAGCGCCTTGATGATTATGAGGCTGCTCACCCAGATATTGACTGTGATGTGTTTAAAGACGGGGAATACGACATTGGAAACTTAGCCCTTGAATATCTCTCCCTAAGCTTACCAACTCAACCGAAGCTTGTCGGTGAATCAGGGGATCACAGAGAGTTTGATGAAACAGAAAAGCAATCAAAACCGTCGCCTTTTGCAGTGCTTAGTGATAAATTAAAAAAAGATTAGCCAAACCTCAAATTTTCATGCGCGAAGTTGTTCTTGACACAGAAACCACTGGTCTTAGCCACAAAGATGGCCATAGAATTATAGAAATTGGATGCGTTGAGCTTCTTCACAGGGTACCAACCGGGAAAACTTACCATACTTATATAAATCCTGAACGAGATGTGTCAGCAGGTGCCTCAGCTGTTTCTGGGCTTACCTATGATTTTTTAAAAGATTTTTCGCCCTTTGCGTCTATTGCATCTGAATTTTATCAGTTTATTCAAGAATCAACCCTTGTTATTCACAATGCTAATTTTGATATTGGTTTTATTAATGCAGAGTTTAGCCGCTTAGAAATGCCCCTTTTAAGGGTTAGTGATGCGATAGATACAGTTATTATCTCTAGAAAAAAGTTTCCAGGCCAGCCAGCTAACTTGGATGCTCTATGTAAGCGCTTCAACATAGATCTTTCGAAAAGAACCAAGCATGGAGCGCTTGTGGACGCTCAGCTTCTAGCCGATGTTTACATTGAGCTGATGGGGGGGCGGCAAGCTCATCTATTTAAGCAAGATGAATCCGAAGAAAACCCTTTAGTGGTTCACAAGCAATTTCGTGAACCTCGTACATTTGCTGTCAATCAAAATGAATTCCAAGAGCACGAAGAATTTTTAAAACTTTTAAAAGATCCTTTGTGGAAAAAAATTTAGTCATGAATGCCTTTAATCTTCATCCTCAAATCGAAGCTGATTCAACGTTTGTAACAAATCTTAATTTATGCCAAGTTCGGCTGCACAATAATGCTGCCTTTCCCTGGTTAATGCTAATTCCCAATACTAACCAGATTGAAATCGTTGACCTATGCCCGCAAGACCAGCAAACTTTAATGAATGAAATTTGTCAGGCTAGTTCGGTAATGCGTCAGCTTTATAGTCCCACAAAACTAAATATAGCAAGCATTGGTAATGCAGTTTCCCAAATTCACGTTCATGTAGTAGCGCGTTACAATACAGACAAAGCCTGGCCTCGTCCTGTTTGGTATTGCGGTGTTGATGAAGAATATGCGCTAAGTGAAAAAGAAAAGCACATACATTCAATCAAGGAAGCTTTTAATAGTTTATAATTCCAAATAAAATTTATTTTTGTCCGCAACGCCAGTCTGTATAAGGTGTCAAGGTATGGGCTATTTTATTTTTTGCCAAAATACCTATTTCATGAGATCGTAAAATAGGATTTTAAATCCAAGGGAAAGAGCTCTC
>VFQS010000330.1_pt1 | contig 56662 bp, 50 predicted proteins | sample 3512361 | NCBI WGS metagenome assembly VFQS01 (sample SAMN10412375, study PRJNA504923) | tailings metagenome | isolation source: Relicate 1 Philex TSF3 active mining | place: Philippines | reverse complement strand
CCTGTTGCAGTTGCACCAATAGTCTTATTTCCTATAGCGCCTGCACCACTCGCAAATAACAATGGAATTAGTCCAGCAATAAATGCAAAAGATGTCATTAGAATGGGTCTTAATCTTACTCTTGCTGCCTCAATTGCAGCTTCTAAAGGTGTTTTACCCTCGCTTTGTTTTAAGGTAGCAAACTCCACAATTAAAATGGCATTTTTACCTAATAGTCCAATTAGCATGATAATCGCAATTTGTGCATATATATTATTCTCCAATCCAAATAAGTACAAGAATAAAAATGCACCTACTGTTCCCGCTGGAAGAGATAAAATAACAGGCATAGGCAGCAAGAAGCTCTCATATTGTGCTGAAAGCAATAAGTAAATAAATAGTAAGCAAATCACGAAAATGAAAATGGATTCATTCCCCTGTTCTGCCTGATCTTTTGAAGAACCTGCCCAGTCGTAATCATATCCTTTTGGGAGTTTTGCTATTGCAGTTGCTTTGATGGCATCAATGGCTTGACCACTACTAAATTTCTTCTCTGGCTCACCATTAATAATAGCAGAGGGGTACATATTGTACCTGGTTACTTGCTCAGGGCCATATATTTTTTCAATTGTTATAAAATTTGACACAGAAACCATTTCTCCATTTCTATTTTTAACATTCAATTTTAAAATATCTTCCGGATGTGCTCTGAATTCAGGAGCCGCTTGAACCATTACACGATATAATTGACCAAATCGAATAAAATTGGTTGCATACTCACTACCTAAAAATGTTTGAAGACTATTTAAGATATCATCAACAATCACATTTTTTTGAGCTGCTTTAGTGTAATCAATGTTCACCATATATTGAGGGAAGGATGCATCAAAAGAAGTATAGGTATTTCTTAATGCTGTATCTTTATTTAACTCAGCAACGAAATCATTGGTTACTTTTTCAAATGCTTTCAAATCTCCTTTACCTGTTTTATCCAATAATCTTAATTCAAATCCGCTAGCATTACCGTAGCCAGGAACTGGTGGAGGAGTAAAAAATTCAATTTTTGCATCTTGAATATTCTTAGTTTTATCTTTCAATATTTCGATAATTTCTTGATCGGTATACTTTCTTTTATCCCAGTTTTTTAAACTAATTAAGTTCATTCCGAAATTAGCGCCAGTTCCATCTGTTAAAACATTAAAACCAGCTAGGGTAGATACAGAACTTACCATGTCTAATTCATTTGCTACTAATTGTATGGCGTCTACAACTTTTTCTGTTCTTTCTAAAGTTGCACCAGATGGAGATGTGATATTTGCATAAATAGTACCTTGATCTTCGTTGGGAATAAATCCATTAGGCAATATCTTTCCTAAAACCCCAGTAATTAAACATAAGGCAATTAATGAACCATAAATGACAACTCTTTTATTAGAGATTAATTCAATAATCCATTGAAACTTATTTTCTACTTTATCGTATCCATTATTGAATCCTTTTAAAAATTTAGTAAGCCAGTTATTTGAAGTAGAAGTTGAATCATGCGGCTTAAGCAATAGAACACAAAGTGCAGGTGTAAGCGTTAAAGCTACAACACCAGATAATACAATGGCAACAGCCATTGTCAAAGAGAACTCTCTATAAAAAATACCCGTTGGTCCTGGAATAAAAGATACTGGAATAAAAACAGCAGACATCACCAATGTGATGCCAATGATTGCTCCGGAAATTTCCTTCATAGCTTCGTCAGTGGCAACTGCAGGAGTCATGTGTAATTTCTCCATTTTAAAGTGGACTGCTTCCACTACTACAATAGCGTTATCCACTACAATTCCAATCGCTAATACCAACGCAAATAAAGTGATTAGATTCAAAGAAAATCCAAAAAACTGCATAAACAAGAAAGTTCCAATAAGTGATACCGGAACTGTTAATGCAGGGATGAGGGTAGATCTCCAATCTTGTAAAAAAATAAACACCACTAATGAAACCAATAAAAATGCCTCTAATAATGTTTTTAATACAACTTTAATAGAGGCGTTTAAAAAATTAGAAACATCATAGCTAACTGTATAATCAATGTCTGCGTTAAAATTTTTCTTCAACTCATCCATTCTTTTTTTGATGTTGCTAATTACTTCATTGGCATTGGTCCCTGGTCTTTGTTTTAACAATACAGCAGCAGATGGTTTGCCATTTTCTTTAGAGATAACATCGTATTCTTGTGACCCAAGTTCAATTTCGGCAACATCTTTTAGTTTCAGTAAAGCGCCATCAGAAGTGCTTTTAATAATGATGTTTTGGTATTGTTCTTCTGTATTGAATTTTCCAATGTATTTTAAAACATACTGTAAAGATTGTGGTCTTTTTCCTGAAGCGTCGCCCACTTTTCCTGGAGCAGCTTCAATATTTTGTTCTTTCAAGCTATTGATAATATCTTGACTAGAGACATTATAAGCATGCATCTTTACCGGGTTTAACCAAATACGCATTGAGTACTCACGCATTCCCATAATATCAGCAAAACCTACCCCCTCAATTCGCTTAAGCTCAGGCAAAATATTGATATCGGTAAAATTGTATAAAAACTTTTCGTCGATACTTGTATCGTTACTTAATAAATTCAAATACAATAACATACTGTTTTGAACTTTTTCTACAATCACACCTGCTTTAACAGCTTCTTGTGGTAATTCATCTAATGCAGAGGATACCCTATTTTGTACGTTTACCGCAGCTAATTCTGGATCTGTGCCAGATTTAAATACAATGCTAATCACGCTAGTTCCATCATTTCCGGATACAGAGGTCATATAAGACATTCCAGGAACACCATTGATAGCTCTTTCCAAAGGAGTCACTACTGCTTTTACACAGGTTTCGGCGTTTGCGCCAGTATATTTTGTAGTTACTGTTACTTCAGGTGGAGCAATATTGGGGAATTGCGTAATAGGCAATTGGGTTAAAGCAATAATACCTAGCAATAGAATGAAGACAGAAATAACAATAGATAAAACTGGCCTTTCTGTAAATTTTAATTTCATAATTCCTAAATTTTTATAAGCTTAAATTTTACCTTATCGCCAGTTTTAATACTTTGAATTCCCTCGTAAATAATTTTATCATCCTTAGTCAAATCTTTGTCTAAAACAAAATAGTTGCTTAGTCTATTGATAGGATTAATTTTTTTACTGTATACCGTATTGTTTTTATCTACTAAATACACATAGATATTACCTTGAACTTCGAAAGTTGATTTTTGTGGAATAATGATAGCGTTTTTGTAAAGTTTTTTTACCAAAACTTTACCTGTGCCACCTTCTTTTAATAATCTTTCCGGGTTGGGAAACTTCGCTCTGAATGCAATATTTCCAGTTTCTTTATTGAACTCTGTTTCAGTTGTTTCAATGGTTCCTTTGTATGGGTAGATAGAATTATTTGCTAAGGATAAAGTAACTGTATTGTTTTTACTTTTGGATTGAACATAATCTAGATAATCAATCTCGGATACACTAAAGTAGGCGTAAACGGATTCATTATTGGATATAGAAGTTAATAAAGTGCCTTCATCAATCAGGCTACCTTTTTTATTAGGTATACGATTAATAATGCCATCAAATGGGGCTTTAATTTTAGTGAATTCAACATGGAGTATTGCTTGCTCTTTAGCAACTCTTGCCTCATTCACTTTAGCTTTATTGATATTTACCTTTGTAGTGATTAAATCCAATTCAGATTTAGACACAATATTTTTATCAAATAATTTTTTAGTATTTTCAACCTCAATTTCTGAAGCCCTCAATTCAGCAAGTGTACTTTGGATAGCAGCTTCAGCCTTGTGAACATGTTGTTCGTACTCCTTACTATTCAATTTGAAAAGTATTTGGCCTTTTTTTACTTTTTGACCTTCGTCAAGATAGATGTCTTCAACGAATCCTTTTACTTTTGATCGAATTTCAACGTTTTGAAACGAATTAATAGTTGCTGCGTAATCCCTTTCATATGTTGTATCTTGTACAATTGGGTTTACAACTAAATAAGTTTGTTCTTCGTTTTTAACTGTTTTGTCAGAGCAAGAAATCAATATAATTGATAACCATGTACCCCATAACAATGAAGATTTGTTCATTGTGCTAAATTTTGTTTAGAAATAAAATTGAAAATGTAGTATAGCTATTTGTAGCTATGAATGCTTAATTAACCAGCATTGTATTTGGGCGGCGGCGTAGAAAATTCGGGATGATACTGAATTTTATCTTTTAAATTATACAATTCAAAAACAATTTTTTGAGTATTCAATAAGGCTAATTCCTTATTGAATGTATTGAATATTTTATTGTAAATATTTTTCTTTTCGTCTTTGGATTCGTCTTCTTTTTCTGGGACATCCTGCTCTTCGGAATTATTGTCCATTAAATCATTTTCACTCTTTTCTTTATTTGAAAAGTTAGACTGAGTAGCACTCATTTTTAATGAAGATATGATCGGCAGGTTTACTAAAATTATTTGTAAACAAAGCAATAGGCAAATGGCCTTTTTGGTATAATAGAAAATAGCCTTCATAGAGTGTCGCGAAGTTACTTAACTATAACAAAATCAATAAAAAATGGTTTAATAAATACCTAAATTCGATAGTATTTAGCCTATTTTGATCAATTTCCTTTAAAGTGCATGTAAAATCAGCGTTTTTTAGATATTCATTAAGCAATGGGCTTTTCCTTATTTTTGTGTAAAATAACCTTACTTGTCAGCACCGGTATTACTTATTACACCTCCATTTACTCAACTGAATACACCCTATCCAGCTACTGCTTATTTAAAAGGATTTTTTAATACCAAAAATATACCAAGCGTTCAGGCAGATTTTGGCATTGAAGTCATATTAGCTTTGTTTAATAAAGAGGGGCTAACACATCTTTTTAGAACCATTGAACTAAGAGAACTTGAGTTAAGTGACAATGCTTCAAGAATAATTGAATTACAAAATCAATACATCCATACCATTGATCAGGTAATTCAGTTCTTGCAAGGCAAACAAAATACTTTAGCACACAGCATTTGTACTAGAAAATTTTTACCAGAAGCAAATAGGTTTAAACAAATTGATGATTTGAAATGGGCTTTTGGTAGTATGGGCAAGCAGGATATGGCAAAGCATATCGCTACTTTATATTTAGAAGACCTAAGTGATTTAATTCAAGAAACTGTAGATGAACATTTTGGCTTTAGTAGATATGCTGAAGCATTGGGAAGATCCGCTAATACATTTGATGAATTGTATGAATCACTTCAACAGCCATATACTTTTATTGATGAAATACTTATACAAATATTAGCAGATAGAATTGAATATGTAAAACCTTTTTTAGTTTGTTTATCTGTTCCATTTCCTGGTAATCTATATACTTCTTTAAGATGTGGTCAGTGGTTAAAAAAACATTACCCCAATATTAAAGTAGCTATGGGGGGAGGATTTGCCAATACTGAATTAAGATCACTAAAAGATATAAGGGTTTTTGAATTTTATGATTTTATTACATTAGATGATGGTGAAGCACCACTTGAAATTCTAATCAATTATTTGAATGGTAAAGAAAGAATTGAAAACCTGAAGCGTTGTTTTACCATTTTAAATGGCGAGGTAACTTATATTAACAATAGTCATTGTGCAGATTATAAACAAGGACAGGTTGGTACTCCAGATTATTCAGGATTAATGTTGGACCAATATATTTCTGCCATCGAAGTAATTAACCCTATGCATAGTTTATGGAGTGATGGTAGATGGAATAAATTAACCATGGCTCATGGATGCTATTGGGGGAAATGCACATTTTGTGATATCTCTCTGGATTATATCAAAAATTACGAACCCTTAACTGCAGGTATTCTAGTGGACAGAATGGAGGAGTTAATAGCCGCAACTGGGGAACGGGGTTTTCATTTTGTTGATGAAGCAGCCCCTCCAAGTTTGATGAAGGCATTAGCTATTGAAATCATTCAAAGGAAATTAGTCGTTAGTTGGTGGGCGAATGTAAGATTTGAAAAAAGTTTTACTCAAGATTTGTGCATTTTATTACGCGCTTCAGGATGTATTGCAGTAAGTGGTGGATTAGAAGTTGCATCAGATAGATTATTAGAACTTATACAAAAAGGTATTACTGTTGCGCAAGTTGCAAGGGTAAGTAAAAACTTTTCAGAATCAGGAATTATGGTACATGCATATTTAATGTATGGATTCCCCACACAAACTGTGCAAGAAACTATTGATTCACTGGAGATGGTTAGACAAATGTTTGAAACAAGTGTTTTGCAATCTGCATTTTGGCATTTATTTACCATGACCGCTCATAGTCCGGTTGGCATAGATCCTGCTGCGTATAAAGTAAAAAAACAAACAGAAGAAATAGGCACTTTTGCTAATAATGATATTCAACATGAAGATCCAACTGGCGCCAATCATGAATTATTTGGCTATGGTTTAAAGAAGGCCTTATTTAATTATATGCATGGCACTTGTTTTGATTTTCCTTTGAATAAATGGTTTGATTTTAAAATTCCTACAACTACTATAGCAAAAGATTATATACATAAAGCTATCTTAGAACAAGAGCTTACTTCGTCCTATCATTATAAGACAATATTTATTGGCACTTTGCCCATTGCACAGTTGGTCCAAAAATCTAAAAAAGGAAACAAGTGGGAGGAAATGCAATTGCAATTTCAGACGAGTACAAATACTTTTACCATTTCAATTGATCCAAAACAAGCAGAGTGGTTTCTAAATTTACTGAATAAGCTCAGTATTGAAAAATCGAAAGGGTTATCACTTTCTGAAATCAAAGACTCTTATCAAGCTGTAGGCCTTCAAGATTTCGAATTGTTTTGGGATAATAAACCTATTTCAGGGTTGCATAAAGCAGGATTGTTAAGATTATAGACTTACTTTTCTTAATTTTTTCAAATATTTATTTTTAAACATTTTGCTCTTGTATTTGTTATATCTGAAAACAAGTATTATGGCAAATTATTTAATTATAGGGGGGTCCTCTGGTATAGGAAGTGCATTAGTAGCTCAATTAGTAGAGGAAGGGCATCAGGTATTTGCCACATATAACACCCATCCAGTTACATCTTCTTTTCCCAATTTGAGTTATTATTCTTTAAATGTATTGGATGAAACACTTAATTTATCTTTCTTACCTGAAAAATTAGATGGTATTGCTTTTTGTCCTGGTGCTATCCAGTTAAAACCTTTTGCAAGAATACAACCGGCAGACTTTATTGCCGATTATCATTTACAAGTAGTGGGTGCTATCAAAGTAATTCAAGGGGCTTTACCTGCTTTAAAAAATGCAGAACAAGCATCTATTGTTTTATTCTCAACGGTAGCTGTTCAATTGGGATTAAATTTTCACTCATTGGTATCTGCTTCTAAAGGTGCTATTGAGGGTTTGACAAAATCTTTGGCAGCAGAATTCGCGCCTAAAATTAGAGTCAATGCAATTGCTCCTTCCTTAACCAACACGCCATTAGCGTCTAGTTTGTTAAATTCAGATCAAAAAATAGAGGCGAATGCAGAAAGGCATCCATTAAAAAGAGTGGGTAAGCCCGAAGATATTTCAGCAATGGCAGCTTTTCTTTTGAGTCCAAAAACAAGCTGGATGACTGGTCAGATTTTATCAGTAGACGGGGGGATGGGAACAATTAAATAGTATTTGATACTTTGTCCAAAACTTCAAAAGCGGTTTCTGCCATTTTATTTCCCTTATTGTCCAATAGCGGATTAATTTCTGTGAGCTCAATACATTTTACTTTACCAGTTGCTTGAAACAATTGGATAATTTGAATCACTTCTTCTGGATTAAAACCCGCAGGAACAGGTGTGCCTGTTCCATAAGAAATTCTATCACAATCCATAGAATCAACATCAAAACTTATATAAATTAAATCACAATTGGAAAGCAATTGAATGGCTTCTTGAACACAATTTTCTAATCCTTTAAATCGAAGCTCTTCTACTTTATAGTATTTAATATGTTGTTCATTGATGACTTTTTGTTCGGCTTCTTCATAATCCCGAATGCCAAAGTAGATTAAATCTTGTGGAAGTATTTTAGGGCCATCAATACCAATATTTTTCATTCTATACCACTGCAGTAAAGTTGCTTCATCTGGTTGATTAATCTGATATTGTAAATTATCCAATCCTAATGCAGCAGCCAAAGGCATTCCATGAATATTTCCAGAAGGGGAAGTGAATGGTGAATGAATATCTGTATGAGCATCTAACCAGATAACACCAATTCTTGATTGAGGATTGGCAGATTTTAAACCACTAATGGTGCCTAATGCAGAACTATGATCTCCAGATAAGACAATAGGGTAATTGCCAACAATTAAATTGCTACTTACTGCTTTTGCAACTCTTTCACATTGTTGCACCACATGCTCAATTCTTTTAGCAAAATTATTGGTATTTTTTTGATAGATCGTTTCATTATGCGTCTCTACATCTTCATAAGCATGTCTATTAAAATAGTCATTACCAGAATTGATTGCAGCAATTTCTAGCGCATCAATTCCCATATCGGAACCTCTTGTTCCTGCACCAATATCGGATCTATTTTTAATTAATTTGATTTTCATACATTCATTGAAGATTATTCAATTCCTGGTTGTTTCAAAATAAAATGCTCGTCTGCTTTTGCTTTATCCACCATGTTTTTTACATCTTTCAATAATTGTTTTGCGTCATAGACAATGCCATCTTTGATCGTATATTTTACTCCACCAACTCTTTTGGTTTTACCTGTTTCATCTAATTTGATGGCTCCTGTACCATATAATACTTGTAAATTTTTTAATGGGTTTTCATTTACTAATACGATATCAGCCAATTTGCCTTGTTCTATCGTACCTAAATCTTTTTCCATTCCTATAGCTTGTGCAGCATATAAGGTAGCAGATCTAATTACTTCTAATGGATGAAATCCTGCCTCTCTTAATAGTTCTAATTCTCTAATAAAACCAAATCCGTAGGTTTGATAAATAAATCCATTATCAGACCCAGCAGTGACTCTTCCACCTCTATTCTTATATTCATTAATAAAACTCATCCATAATGTATAATTATGCTTCCATTCAATTTCTTGTTCTGTTCCCCACTCAAACCAATAAGAGCCATGTGAATTTCTGCTTGGCTCATAAAAACGCCACAAAGAAGGAAGTGTATAATCATCATGCCATTCAGCTCTTCTAGCACGCATCAAATCTCTGTTGGCTTCATAAATATTAAATGTAGGGTCCAAGGTAAAATCTAAAGCAAGCAATTCATTCATTACCTTATTCCATTTTTCTGAATGAGGTGCTGCAGCTTGTTTCCATAATTTTCCAGCGTTTTCAAATCTGCTTTGTTCGTTGGTATAATTATAATCTAATGGGAAATCCTGTACAGTTTTATTTTCAAACATGGCTTCTGGCAAACCATACCAATGCTCCATACTGGTCATTCCTGCTCTTGCTGAATTTAAAACATTCCACCTTGCAACATCGGTTTGTGAATGGTGTGCACAAGATCTTAATCCCAATCTTTTATTTTCTCTAATCGCAGCATCCATAATCTCAGGTGCGGCGCCAAAAAATTTAATACCATCAGCACCATTTTTGGCGTTTTCGTTTACCCATTCAATGGCGTCTTGCTGATTGATGATCTCTTTTTTTGCACCTTGTCCAAATGCAGTATATGCCAAAATTCGAGGAGCAATTATTTTGTTCTCTGCACTTCTTTTCTTTTCACTGAGTACCCAAGCTAAGCCATTGCCCGCAGAAACATCTCTCACTGTAGTAATGCCATGTGCCATCCAAAGTTTGTATACATATTCTGCAGGAGTACCTTGCTCAACACCTCCAATATGTGTATGCATGTCAATAAATCCTGGAAGGGCATACATTCCTGTTGCATTGATTTCTTTTCCATTCGCTGCAAGCTTAGGTCTTCTTGCTGGATCGATTCGACTTCCCTCTGATCCAACCGTCACAATTTTTACAATTCTGTTATTTTCAATTACAATATCTGCAGGCCCCAAAGCTGGAGCGCCTGTACCATTAATGATGGTTACACCTCTTATAATTAATTGTGTGTATGGTCCATCACCTGCATTGCGATTGGGTGCTACTGGTATTTGAGCCATTAGCGAATTACTCAGTATGCAGACAATAAATAACCTAAAAAAGTGTATTCCAACTTTCATATAATAAAAATTTTAAATGATCAGCTAAGCTTTTCTTTACATGATTCAACTGATGCGATTACAATATCACTTCCCCTTCAATAGTTAATTCAGTTGGAAGTTTGGTGCCTGCAAATTTTACAGTAATTTTTTTCTTAAATACACCACTATAAGGCGCAGTGTAGGTAATTTTAATATTGCTTTTTTGGCCCTTTAATACTGGCTCTTGTTTGTACTCAGGCGTGGTACATCCACATTCTGCTTGTGCAAATTCAATTACCGCTGGCTTATTACCTGTATTGGTGAAGCTAAAAATAACCGCTTTGTGAATGCCTTTTTTAATCTTTCCAAAATTGTGTATTGTCTTATCAAATTTGATGTCAGATTGCGCTTGTAAGCTGGTCAAAATCAATAAAAATGATACTATAAAAGTGATTTTTTTCATAAAATGTAGGGTTGCTTTGATAGGGTAAATTTATTGAAAAAACCCTAATTATTTGATTTTATCTATTTATCGACATTTTGTGCTTTTTGCACCTTATTTTTGTTGCATGGAATCCCATTTAGAAGCCCAAAATAATGCTGATATGCTGTCTTTTGAAGCATTTCGTAACTCTGTAATTGCAGATTACAGACTGGCGCTTTTAAGTAGAGAAGTAAGTTTATTAGGAAGACGAGAAGTGCTTACTGGAAAAGCCAAGTTTGGTATTTTCGGAGATGGCAAAGAAGTGGCTCAAGTGGCCCTTGCTAAATATTTTCAAAAAGGAGACTTTAGAAGTGGTTATTATAGAGATCAAACCATGATGTTTGCATTGGGCGTTGCTACTGTAGAAACTTATTTTGCCCAATTATATGCAGACACCATCAATGATCCATTTTGTGGAGGGAAAAATATGAATTCCCATTTCTCTACACGTTTCGTTTTAGAAAATGGAGAATGGAATAATCTTACAGAGCAATATAATATCTCATGCGATATCGCACCCACTGCTGGCCAAATGGCAAGGGGTTTGGGTTTGGCATTTGCTTCAAAATGTTTCAGAAACGTAGAAGCACTTTCTTCTTTTACCACATTGAGCAATCGAGGAAATGAAGTTTGTTTTTGCACTATTGGAGATGCTAGTACTTCTGAAGGACAATTTTGGGAAGTAGTGAATGCTGCTGGTGTTTTACAAGTACCCTTGGTAATTTTTGTGTATGATGATGGATATGGTATTTCAGTTCCTACCAAATTTCAAACAACCAAAGGTTCTATTTCAGAAGTTTTAAAAGGTTTTGAAAAAGAATCAGACACCAATGGTATTCAATTATATAAAGTGATGGGTTGGGATTATGCTTCGATGTGTGAAACATTTGAATTGGGAATTGATTATGCAAGAACTACCCATACTCCCGTTGTTTTTCATGTACAAGAGTTAACACAACCTCAGGGGCATTCCACAAGTGGCAGCCATGAAAGATATAAATCACCAGAGAGATTGGCTTGGGAGCGCGAATGGGATTGTAATAAAAAAATGAAAGAATGGTTAATTTTAAATGAATTAACTACAGAAGAAGCGCTCAATCAATTGGAGATTGAAGTAAAACAAGAAGTAAGAGATGCAAAGCAATTGGCATGGGACAAATATGTACAACCTATCAAACAAAAGATAGACGAGGCCATTCAATTGATTCAAACCAATATTAGTGAATCTGAATGGGCAATGGTAGAAGCTATTTGTACAGATTTAATCAATAACAAAGAACCTTTAAAGAGAGATATATTTAGAACCGTTCATTTAGTTTTAGAAACAATACCGCAGCATGCTAATGCAGCAGCTATTCAAACATTCTTAACAAACTATCATGCTGAAGAAGCCCCTTATTATGCAAAAGATTTGTACAATGAGGGACCTAAAAGTACATTGAATGTTTCAGTAGAATCTGTACAGTATGCGACTGATGCTCCAGTTGTGAATGGTTACGAAGTATTGAATCATTATTTTGACGAATTATTTGCAAGGAATCCAAAGGTATTTGCCTTCGGCGAAGATGTAGGAAATATTGGAGATGTGAATCAAGGTTTTGCTGGATTGCAATTAAAATATGGTGAAGATCGCATTTTTGATACAGGTATTCGTGAGCAAACCATCATGGGTCAAGCGCATGGTTTAGCTATGAGAGGATTAAGACCTATTGCCGAAATTCAATATTTAGATTATTTAATGTATGGACTACAAACTTTATCTGATGATATTGCTACTTTACATTACAGAAGCAATGGATCACAAAGTAGTCCAGTGATTATAAGAACCAGAGGACATCGATTAGAAGGAATTTTCCATAGTGGATCTCCCATGGGAATGATCATTCATTCTTTAAGAGGTATGCATGTATGTGTACCTAGAAATATGGTACAAGCAGTGGGGATGTACAATACTTTATTAAGAGGCAATGATCCCGCTTTATTAATTGAATGCTTAAATGGGTATAGATTAAAAGAAAAAATGCCTTCTAATATTACGGAGTATACTATTCCTTTAGGTAAGCCAGAAATATTAAAAGAAGGAGGCGATATTACTTTGGTATCTTATGGTTCAACATTAAGAATTATACAAGATGCAGCAGAGCGATTAGAAACAATGGGCATTGATTGCGAAATTATTGATGTACAAACTTTATTGCCTTTTGATATTAATCATATGATTCTTTCTTCTTTAAAGAAAACGAGTCGTATTCTATTCATTGATGAAGATGTTCCTGGTGGTGCAAGTGCGTACATGTTCCAACAGGTTATTGAGATACAAGGTGGTTATAGATATTTGGATGTTGCTGCTAGAACTTTAAGTGCAAAAGCACACCGTCCTGCTTATGCAAGCGATGGAGATTATTTCTCTAAACCCAATACAGAGGAAGTGATTAAAGTGGTTAATGAGATGATGGCAGAGTAGATAAATTGTATCCCTCTAATCTCTGTGTTTGCTCCACTGATCCTAATCTAAATTTTACAGCAACTTTAGTTTGCTTCTGAATGTATCTTTCTGTATTACAAAAAAATCCAGTTGTCTTAGTGTAAAAATTTTCTGGTACTTTTAATGAAACACCCATGGTGTATTTGTTAAAAGACGGTGCTACAGAATCTTTTATAGAAGGAGCTAGGTTAAAAGCAATTAATATCGTTGCAAATAGTTTCATATTATCCCATATTATGGAAAACTTTATTTACATCTTCGTCTTCTTCTAAACGTTCAATTAATTTACTGATGTCTTCTGCTTGCTCATCTGAAACTGGAACAGTAGTGGTAGGAATCCACTCTAATTCTGCACTAATTACAGTCAACTTTTTTTCTTCCAAAGCTTTTTGTAAGCTTCCAAAATCTGCAAATGCACATCTTAAAATCAATATAGGGTTTCCATTATCGTCGTTACTTTCTCCTAATTCGTCAAGGCCATGATCAATTAATTCTAATTCTAAATCATCCATCACCAAGCCTTCAGGGTTTAACTTAAACACGCCCATTTTTTTGAATTGGAAACTTACACTACCACTGTTTCCCATAGATCCTCCACCTTTGTTAAAATGGCTTTTCACATTTGCAACGGTTCTTACATGGTTATCTGTGGCAGTCTCTACTAATAAAGCCACTCCATGTGGTGCATATCCTTCGTATAAAATTTCCTCGTAGTTTGAAGTGTCTTTACCCATTGCTCTTTTAATAGCCGCTTCCACTCTGTCTTTGGGCATACCAGCACTTCTAGCATTCTGATAACATCTTCTTAAAGCAGGATTCGTATCTGGGTCGGGTCCGGAGGCTTTTACCGCAATGACAATTTCTTTACCGATTCGAGTAAATTGTTTTGCCATACGATCAAATCTTTTGAACATAGTGGCTTTTCTTACTTCAAAAATCCTTCCCATAATTTGTACATTTAAGTCAGCAAAAATAAGGCAAAAAAAATAGCCAGACAATATCGTCTGGCTATTCCTATTAAATAAGCGAGTTTATACTTTACTTTAATTTACTGTGCTTGCGGCTGTAAACGAAGTACACCAATAAACCCAATATCATCCAAATAAAGGCTACTTTCAATGTTTGCTCGTCCAATGCAAAAATCATTGCCAAACAAATAATAGCACCTAAAACTGGAACCAATGGAACCAATGGTGTTTTAAATGGTCTTTCCATTTCTGGTGATTTTATTCTTAAGATCCAAACCCCAACACTTACTAAAACAAAGGCAAATAAGGTACCAAATGAAGTTAAATCACCTGCTACGCTACCTGGCACAAATGCCGCGAATGCACCTACAAATACAAATAAGATCCAGTTAGATTTGTATGGAGTTCTATACTTAGGATGTAAATCAGAGAATACTTTTGGTAACAAACCGTCATTCGCCATAGAGAAGAATACGCGTGATTGACCCATTAACATCACTAAGATTACAGAAGAGAAGCCGGCTAAGATAGCAACAGTTACTGCAGTCGCTAACCAACCATATCCTGTCATGTAAGTAGAAATAGCATAAGCTACAGAAGCTTCACGACCTTTTAAAGGATCAACGAAATCAGTCCAAGGTGCCACACCTGTTAATACGTGTCCGAATAAAATGTATAAAATAGTACATACTACTAAAGATCCTAAAATACCTATCGGCATATCTCTTTTTGGATTCTTTGCCTCTTGAGCTGCAGTAGATACCGCGTCAAATCCGATAAATGCAAAGAATACAATCGCTGCACCACCTAATACACCACCCCATCCGTGCTTAAATACGCCTGAGTAATCAGCAATTACTTTTCCAGAAGCATCAGTTACAGGTGCTTGATCTGCAGGAATTAAATAAGGTGTATGGTTTGCAGGATTGATGAACTTCCATCCAATAAAGATGAATAATAATACAATCGCTACTTTAATAAATACAATAATTGCGTTTACAATAGCAGATTCTTGTGTTCCTTTAATCAACAATAAAGTCAACAATAAAAGGATCACTAAAGCGGGTGCATTCATGATACCATGATGAACAACTCCCGCGGCATCTGTTACAGATTCAAATGGAGAGTGGCTCCATTCATATGGGATGCTTCCTCCCAGCAGCTTGTTTAAATATTCACTCCAAGCAATAGATACTGTTGCAGCACCCAAAGCATATTCCATAATTAAAGCCCAACCAATGATCCATGCAACGGTTTCGCCCATGGTTACATATGAATAAGCATAAGCACTACCAGAGATAGGAATCATGGCAGCAAACTCAGCATAACATAAGCCAGCAAAAGCACAACCTATAGCAGCTACGATAAATGAAATAGTTACAGCAGGTCCAGCAGCTTGACCAGCAGCAGCAGCAGTTCTTACAAACAAGCCAGCGCCAATAATTGCACCCACGCCCAATGCAATCAAATTACCTGCACCTAAAGTACGTTTAAGTCCTTTGCCTCCATCTTCTGCTTGAGCAAGCATAGCAGACAAATCCTTTTTTCTAAATAAACTCATAATTTTTGGTTTGATTTTAAATCAATTTATGTTGAAAAATAGCACTTTTTTCGCAAAATAGCCCGCCTTTTTTATGAAAATCTAGTCTTATATTGCATCACTAACAAACCTATGAAAAAATCGAATCAACTCACCCTGTATATTGTAATTGCCATGGTAGTCGGAGCTATTTTGGGATACTATATACACGAGACACAATCCCCCGCAAGTATTGATACCCTTTCTAAGAATTTAAAGTTATTGACGACTATCTTTTTAAGATTGGTACAAATGATTATTGCTCCATTGGTATTTACGACTTTGGTAGTGGGTATTGCTAAATTAGGAGATATCAAAACAGTGGGCAGGGTTGGAGGCAAAGCATTGCTTTGGTTTATAACTGCCTCTTTAATGAGTTTGTTAATTGGGTTGGTGTTGGTGAATTTATTCAAACCAGGAGAAGGTATTGCCTTGTCTAATGTAGATACTTCTGGTGCTGCAGAATTAATGGGGAAGACGCAATCATTTAGCTTGATCAATTTTGTGGAGCATGTGTTTCCAAAAAGTATGATTGAAGCCATGGCAACGAATGAAATTTTACAAATTGTTATTTTCAGTATATTTTTTGGCGTAGCAGCTGCAGCGATGGGAGATCACGCAAAAGGATTGATCAAAGCATTTGATACCATTGCGCACATCATTTTAAAAATGGTTGGGTATGTGATGAATTTTGCACCACTCGGTGTATTTGGTGCTATTGCGGCGGTAATTGCAACAAAAGGATTAACTGTATTTGTATTTTATGGAAAATACTTATTGTATTTCTTAGCTGGTATAGGGGTGTTGTGGATTGTATTATTAGGTGTTGGATTTATCATTTTAGGAAAGAGGGTACCTTCTTTATTAAAACATATTTCAAGCCCATTAGTGATTGCTTTTAGTACAACCAGTAGCGAAGCGGTATTTCCAAAATTAACAGAAGAGCTGGAGCGTTTTGGTTGTAAGGATAAAATTGTTTCTTTCATTCTGCCTTTAGGGTACTCTTTTAATTTAGATGGCAGTATGATGTATATGACTTTTGCAAGTTTAGCGATTGCTCAAGCATACGGCATTCATTTAGATATGGGCACTCAATTAACCATGTTATTGGTATTGATGTTAACTAGTAAGGGAATTGCAGGTGTGCCAAGAGCGTCTTTAGTAGTGGTTACTGCAACTTGTGCGATGTTCAATATTCCTCCAGAAGGAATTGCACTCATTTTGCCAATTGATCATTTTTGCGATATGTTTAGAACTGCTACCAATGTATTGGGCAATAGTTTAGCTACTACCGTTGTAAGTAAATGGGAAGGATCATTAGAATCACCGCAACAGTCATAAATTATTTTCATGTTTACATTATTAGAAGTATTTCACTGGAGTCAATTATTACAACCGCAATTTTATATTGAACATGGTGGTCTTTGGTTAATTTTATTTGTAGTATTTGCAGAGACTGGATTATTTGCGGGCTTTTTCTTACCCGGAGATAGTTTATTATTTGTTGCAGGAATTTATGCAGGTCCATTAGCAGCTGAAGTCATTCCATCTTCCAATGAGTGGATTAATTTATTGGTGCTTACTGCTTTGATTTCTGTTGCAGGTATATTAGGTAATTATGTAGGATATGCTTTTGGTAAAAAAGTAGGACCCACTATGTTTGACTGGAAAGAGAACTTATTTTTCAAAAAGAAATATTTAATTCAAGCACAAGAGTTTTACGACAAGCATGGTGGACGTGCTATCATTATTGCACGTTTTATTCCCATTGTAAGAACCTTTGCACCAATCGTAGCTGGCATTGTGAATATGGACAAACAAAAATTCATGTACAATAATGTAGTTGGATGTATTTTATGGGTGACCAGCATGATATTTGGTGGACATTTTTTACAAACTTGGATATTGGAACATTTTCAGTTTGATTTGAAAAAGCATTTAGAAGTAATTGTATTAGGCATAGTTTTTATTACTACAGCTCCTGTTATATTTAAAGTGATTACCCACCGTTCTAAAAAAGCGTAAGATGAATCAACACAAACAAATTGGACTTTGGTCTCTGCCAGTATTAGTAGCCGCTTTAGGTTATTTTGTGGATGTATATGATTTGTTGTTGTTTACCATTGTAAGACAGCCCAGTGTTTTAGCAGTGGGATCTACACTAGAGACAATTATTGTAGATAGTGCGCATATCATCAACTGGCAAATGTCAGGTTTATTGATTGGTGGAATTCTTTGGGGAATTATTGGAGATAAGAAGGGTAGATTAAAAGTATTGTTTGGCTCCATCTTATTGTATTCAGTTGCTAATATCCTTACTTCATTTGTTCAAACAGTAGACCAATATGCTTATTGCAGATTTGTTGGTGGAATTGGTTTGGCAGGAGAGTTAGGGGCAGGTATAACATTGGTATCTGAAATGTTACCCAAACACAAAAGAGGTATTGGTACTTCTATGGTAGCTGGAATAGGTTTGTTTGGCGCGGTGTTTGCTTATTTTACTTTTCAGTATACTAAAGATTGGAGATTGTGTTACCAGATAGGTGGAGGTTTAGGCGTGTTCTTATTAATACTAAGAGTTAAAGTTGCAGAATCTTTTATGTTTGAATCTGCAAAGCTGGAGAATATTCAAAAGGGTAATTTTTTCATGTTCTTGAATAATAAAAAGAGATTTTCAAAATATATCAAAGCTATTTTAATTGGTTTGCCCACTTGGTTTGTGATTGGCGTTTTGGTAAATTATAGTAACAAGTTTGCTACAGCTAATTATGGAGAAAATCTAATTGACTCTGGAAGGTCTGTGATGTTTGCTTATGTGGGTATTGCTACAGGAGATTTAATCATTGGTTATGTGAGTCAGTATTTTAAAAGTAGAAAAAAAGCCTTGTTGTTATTTTACTTATTGAATATTTTAGGAATGGTTTTATTCTTCAGTGCATTGAATGATTCTGATGATCGTATGTATGCCATCTGCGGATTCTTGGGATTTAGCACTGGTTACTGGGCTATCTTTAACCAAATGGCTGCAGAGCAATTTGGAACCAACTTAAGAGCTACAGCTGCAACGACTATTCCTAATATGGTGAGAGGGGCATTGCCATTAATCAACTTATTGTTTTTAGATATCTTACAAAAAAGCTTGGGTTGGAGCATCATTCAAAGCGGCATTTTTACTGGGGCCATTGTAATGGGTATTACTTTAATTGCCTTTGTATTTACAGAAGAAACTTATCATAAAGATTTAGATTATTTGGAGCATGATAATCCATTGCCCTAATTTAAACGATCAGCTTAGTCAATGATGCGCCTTCTAATTATAAGACTTTCCTCCATTGGGGATATCATTTTTACCTCAGCGGCTATTCGTTGTGCTAAGGAGCAAATCCCTGGTGTTGAAATTCATTTTTTAACTAAGAAATCTTTAAAGGCTGTTACTGAGGCCAATCCATACATTGATCATTTTCATTATCATGAAAATAATTTAGCAGCAACCATTGCTTCATTGAAGGCGGCTAATATAGATATGGTCATTGATCTGCATCATAATTTTAGAACCTTCCTAATTAAAAAAGCTTTAGGTGTAACAACGTATACCTACAAAAAACTATCCCTACAAAAATGGATACTTACCAGATTTGGCATTAATCTATTGCCCGATACGCATATTGTAGAGAGAAGTTTAGATCCTTTAAAAATATTGGGTGTGCAAAACGATGGGAAGGGGATGGATTATTTTGTGCCAGCTAATGTAAGTTTAAAGGCAAATGATATACCCACTTCGCATCAGGCAGGATATATTGCTTTAGTGATCGGCGCCTCTTATGCAACTAAGAGAATGCCGGTTGAGCAATTACAACAATTGTGTTCTCTAATTTCTGTGCCCATTATTTTAATTGGAGGTAAAGAAGATCAACCATCTGGTGAAGCAGTTGCCAATACTGACCCAATCAAAATATACAATGGTTGTGGTAAATTTAATTTACATGAATCTGCTTTATTGGTAAAGGGGGCAAGAATGGTCATTTCTAATGACACTGGCTTTTTACATGTTGCCTGTGCTTTTCATAAAAAGACGATTGCTATTTGGGGCGCTACTACGCCTTTATTACAAGTGGGTCCATACTATGCTGCTTCAGATTTACAGAATGGTCAAGAAATGTATTTTAATGCCATGGTACCTAATTTACCCTGCCAACCCTGTTCAAAATATGGCACTAAAAAATGTCCTCAAGGACATTTTGCTTGTATGAAAAAACAGGATCTACATTTTATTGCACAAAAAGCGATGCAATATTATCAATAAAAAAAGAGCCTCCATTTGGAGGCTCTTTTTTTATTCAATGAGTCCACTGTGTGAGACTCATTGGGGAATTTTATAATGTTTTTAAAACATCGTTCATACTTCTCACTGCATCTGCACTCTTGTTGAATGCTGCTTGTTCGTCAGCAGATAAATCCATTTCAACAATTTGCTCCCAGCCATTCTTTCCAATCACTACAGGAACTCCTAAGCAGATATCATTTTGTCCATATTCGCCATTCAAGCTTACACAACATGTAAATAATTTTTTCTCGTCACGTACAATGCTTTCAACCAATGCAGCTCCCGCAGCACCTGGTGCATACCAAGCTGAAGTGCCTAATAACTTTGTTAAAGTTGCACCACCCACCATCGTATCAGCAATGATTTTTTCTTGTTGCTCAGCATTCAAGAACTTCGTTACTGGAATACTATTCCATGTAGCGTGCTTGATCAAAGGGATCATCGTTGTATCACCATGTCCACCTACTACCAATGCATTTAAATCTGCAGGGCTGCAGTTTAATGTGGTGCTTAATTGATATTTGAAACGAGCGCTATCTAAAGTACCGCCCATTCCAATAATTCTATGCTTTGGTAAACCAGTAGATTGCAATGCTAAGTAAGTCATTGTATCCATTGGGTTACTAATTACAATTATAATCGCATTTGGAGAATGCTTTAATAAATTTTCACAAACACCTTTTACAATACCAGCATTGGTGCCAATTAACTCTTCTCTTGTCATACCTGGCTTACGAGGTAAACCTGAAGTAATCACCACTACATCAGAATTAGCAGTTTTAGAATAATCGTTTGTGCTACCAGAAATTCTAGTATCAAAACCAAGTAATGCAGCAGTTTGCATCATATCTTGTGCCTTACCTTCCGCAAAACCTTCTTTGATGTCTAATAAAACTAATTCACTGGCTAATTCTTTACGTGCAATATTGTCTGCACATGTTGCACCAACTGCACCTGCTCCAACTACTGTAATTTTCATAAGATGTATATTTTTTTAGAGGTTGATTTTACGGGGCAAAGTTAGTTATTTACTATCTATATTTTTAAGTAATTCAAATACTTCTGCACCTTTTTCATATATTTTTTTCAACTTATTATTCTCATATATCGCCACAAAAGGGGTCATGGTTGGTCTAAAAAAGCTTGGTAGCATAAATTCAGGGTCTCTTCCAATGATGATATTTGGTTTCCCAATCATATTGTACTTTTCTGCAAATTTTTTGATGGATGGCATGTCTTTATAGCTATCCCAGATCATCAATACATTTTTAAATTTATCTGCATACTTGTTAATTTCAGCAGCCTCATGTTCACAATGGGGACAGTCAGGGCTAAAAATGATGATCATTTGGTATTTGTATTTAGGTAAATTTTTATTGGTAATCTCTTTACCTCCTACAGATATTATTTTAAAGTTGGGTAAATTTTTATCTTTTTGATAAGGAGCGTAAGGGTCGGTTTGAGCTGAAACGTTCAAAACAACAATGCTACACAAAAGGGCTAATAAGTATTTCATAGGTTTGTTTTTTTAAGGTTTAATTTTTTCGTCCTCCATCATTCTCATGGCTTTGGCGTCTTGTAAAAATTCTGATGCAAATATAAATTTATTGAGTAATTCGTTTTTACTGTAAATAATATCTTTGTTGGAGCCTTCCCATTCTTTTTTACCTTGATGTAAATACAAAATATAATTACCAATTTCCATCACACTATTCATGTCATGCGATACCACAATGGTAGTAATATTGTATTCTTTGGTTAACTCTTCAATCAATTTGTCAATGACCATAGAGGTTTGAGGATCTAGGCCAGAATTGGGCTCGTCACAAAAAAGGTATTTAGGCTCCATGACCACGGCTCTAGCAAGTGCAACTCTTTTTTTCATCCCACCACTAAGCTCAGCAGGGTATTTGCTATTAACACCTTCTAAATTTACTCTTGCCAAAATACTATTTACTTTATCTAGCTTTTCTTTTGGATCCAACTTTGAAAACATATCCAATGGGAATCTTACATTTTCTTCTACTGTCAAAGAATCAAACAAGGCATTTCCTTGAAATAACATACCTATATTATTTCTTAAATCTTTTCTGTCTTCTTTGGTCATGCTGCTTAAAGCCTTTCCATCAAATAGCACTTCACCTTGATCGGCTTGAATCAAATCCACAATACATTTAGTCAATACTGTTTTGCCGCTTCCACTAGCACCAATAATTAAATTACACATACCAGGTTTAAATTGCGCACTAATATCATCTAAGATCAGCTTAGTGTCAAATTGTTTACTAATATGTTTAATCTCTATCATCTTATTTACTTAAAGGTACTTGAAGGTGTAATAAGTCTTCAAAACTGTCTCTCCTGCTAATTAGTTTTGCAACTCCATTTTCAACCAAGACTTGCGCAGGCTTATATCTTGCATTATAATTACTGGCCATTTCATAACCGTAGGCGCCTGCATTATAAAAAATTAAAAAATCTCCTTCTTCAATGGTTGGTATGGGTCGGTCCCAAGCAAAAGTATCTGTCTCGCAAATATTCCCCACCACTGCATATTCTTGTAAAGGTTTCTCCGGGTGACTTAAATTATCAATATAGTGATAAGCATCATAAAACATCGGTCTAATCAAATGATTCAAACCTGTATCTAATCCGGCAAATTGAATATCGCCTGATTGTTTCATTACATTCACCCTGGCAATAAAGTACCCTGCTTCACTCACAATATATTTACCTGGTTCAAACCAAGCAGTGAATGTTCTTCCAAATTGTTCAGATAATTTTGATACTACTTTATTGACTTCCGAACCCAATAAAGCCATATCTGTTCCTTTCTCTTCTGGTTGATATGGCACTTTAAATCCACCGCCAAAATCTAACACAGTCACAGTTGGAAAATGTGCAAGTAATTGTTCAAACACATCAGCAGACTGCAAAAAAACTTTTACATCTTTGATTTCACTGCCAGTATGTATATGTAAAGTTGAAATTTGGATATTGTATTTTGCTTGAATGGCTTTTAAAGCAGCTAATTCAGATACTGGTATACCAAATTTACTTTTATCATGACCTGTAGCAATTTTTAAATTACCACCTGCCATAATATTTGGTCTTACGCGAACGCCTACTGGATAACTGTTCCCAAACTTTGCTCCAAATTTTTCCAAATTGGATAAGCTATCAATATTTACATAAATGCCTAAACTAACTGCTTCGCATATTTCTTCGAAGCTAACACTGTTGCTTGTGTATAAAACTTGATTTGGTGCAAAGCCAACATGCAAAGCTAATTTAGCTTCATTGATAGAGCTGCAATCTATATTGCCACCAGCTCTTTTAACTACGTCTAAAATATGAATATTGGTTAAAGCCTTACATGCATAAAATATGCGTGTAGTCTTGGAGTCGAAATGATTAAATAAGTCTTGATATTGCTGCGCAATTTTTTCGGCATGATACACATACAAGGGTGTACCAAAGTTTGTTGCAGCTTGTTTTAATAGGTCGTAGGATAAACTTGCATTCATACCACGAAGATACAATTTATGCCTCTTCTTCAGGTAAATTTGGGGTCTCTTCTTGGTCGCGTGCTTCTTGGTTTGTATCTGCGATTTGCTCAAAAATGCTATTATCAGTAAAGTCTTCTGGTTTAATAACAGTTGCTTCTACAATTTGATCTGCCAATACTTCTTTAATCTTTGGTAAATCTTCTGTAGAGTTAATGCCGAAATAATCCATAAAGTTCTTAGAAGTAGCGTATACCAGTGGCTTACCAGGTAAATGCTCGTTACGGCCACTGATCACAATCAATTCTTTCTCCAATAATTTTTGGATAGAGTAATCGCTGTTCACCCCTCTAATCGCTTCCACTTCGCCTTTTGTAATAGGTTGTTTATAAGCAATAATAGCCAAAGATTCTAAAGCAGCATTGGATAGGCGCTTTAAGAATTTATCGCCATTTAATTGAGCAATAGTTGCGTGAAAAGAGGGCTTTGTTAAAAACTGCCAGCCTCCACCACTTTGTTTTAATTCAAATGGATAAAATTCAGTAGCATATTTCTCTTGAATACCATTTAAGGCAGATTCTACCTGATCTAAAGTAATACGCTCTTCTAAAAATCCAAAAGCGTTATTAATTAATTCAGTGATATCATTTGCGTTTAAAGCTTTATCACTAGCGAAGATCAAGGCTTCAATATGAGGAATAATTTGACTGATTTCCATATGGGTATTGCTTATCCGTTTAATGCAGCTGCACCACTTACGATCTCAGTTAACTCAGTCGTAATAGCCGCTTGTCTTGCACGGTTGTAAGATATTTTCAATGATTTTAATAATTCGTTCGCGTTCTCGCTTGCCTTATCCATCGCAGTCATCCTAGCGCCATGTTCACTTGCATTCGCATCTAATACAGCTTTGAATAATTGTGTGTTCAAGATTTTAGGCATCAATTCATTTACTAAAACAGTTTTCTCTGGCTCAAAAATAAAATCTACTTTTTTCTTGTTTGCCGCAGCACTGATTTTAGGAATAGGTAAGAATGGTTCTGCTTTGAATTCTTGGGTTGCAGCGTTTTTAAATTCGCTGTATACAATTTCAATAGCATCAAATTCTTTATTCGCAAAAGCATTCATTGCAGCTTTAGCGGCTACTTGAACGTTTTCAAATTTTAGGTCTAAGAAAATATCTTTATACTCCGCATTGGTATCATATCCAGATTTACTTAAACTCTCGTATCCTTTTTTACCAATATTCCAGATGGTGATTTTTTGAGTAGGGTATTTATCCGAGATAGTTGCTTTGGCTAATTTCACCACATTGGCATTGTATCCACCACATAAACCACGGTCAGAAGTAATTACAATCAATAAAACATTGTTCACTGGACGGGTCTCGGCAAGGGCCAAATTGATATCTCCTTCCAAGCTTCCCACAATATTGCTCAACATGTCTTGTAACTTGTTGGCATAGGGTCTCATTTGAGTGATGGCGTCTTGTGCACGACGTAATTTAGCAGCACTTACCATTTTCATGGCTTTAGTGATCTGTTGGGTACCCTGGGTACTTTTTATCCTATTTCTTACTTCTTTTAATTGTCCAGCCATATCTGTGTTTTATAAGCGAGCAAAGGTATAATTTTTTCGTCCATTTTCCACTTTTAAGGGGCTACAAGTTAATTTTTATACAGATAGGGCCCGAAAATGGCCAAACTGCCCTCAAATGCTTACCTTTAAGGCCCTCAAAACAGGTCAAAATCTAATTTGGCATGAACTTTGAGTATTAGGTTATAACACAATTATTTATAGCAGTATATGTTGCAAATTATCAATAAACTATTTGGCGGTTCAAAAAGTGAGAAAGACGTTAAGAAAGTTCAACACTTAGTGGGTGTAATCAATGGGCACTTTGAGTCTTATAAATCCCTCAGCAATGATGCATTAAGAAATAAGACAAACGATTTTAAAGAGCGCATTAAAAATCATGTAGCAGGTATCGATGAGCAAATTGCTGCGGAACAAGCTAAAGCAGATGCTTTACCCTTGAGCGATTTGATGGGTCGTGATGCAATTTATCAGAACATAGATTCATTAGGAAAAGATAGAGACCAATCTTTGGAAACTATTTTATGGGAAATTTTACCAGAAGCGTTTGCTGTGGTTAAAGAAGCAGCAAGAAGATTTACTGAAAATGAAGAGTTGGTAGCGACTGCAACAGAATTGGATAAAACTTTTTCTGTAAAAAAAGAATATGTTACCATCAGAGGAGATCAATCTGTTTTCCAAACAACATGGAAGGCGGCAGGTACCCCAGTGACTTGGAATATGGTGCACTATGATGTGCAGTTGATTGGTGGTATTACTTTACATCAGGGTAAGATTGCAGAGATGTCAACGGGTGAAGGTAAGACCTTGGTATCAACACTACCAGCCTACTTGAATGCATTGGCTGGTCAGGGTGTACATGTGGTAACAGTGAACGACTACTTGGCAAAAAGAGATAGTGAGTGGAATGGTACTTTGTTTGAGTGGTTAGGATTAACGGTGGATTGTATCGACAAGCATCAACCTAATTCTGAAGAAAGAAGAAATGCTTATAGAGCAGATATTACTTATGGTACCAATAACGAATTTGGTTTTGATTATTTGAGAGATAATATGGTGCACACCCCAGAAGAAATGGTGCAAAGAAAACATCATTTCGCCATGGTGGATGAGGTGGATAGTGTCTTGATTGATGATGCGCGTACACCATTGATTATTTCTGGTCCTATTGGACACAAAACTGGTGAGCAACAATTTTTTGATTTAAAACCAAGAATCGAAAAATTAGTTGAAGCACAAAAGAAAGCAACTAGCCAATTTTTAATTGAAGCCAAAAAGAAAATTGCAGAAGGCAATGATGATCCTGAAGATGGAGGATTGGCCTTGTATCGAGCATTTAGAGGTTTGCCAAAGAACAGTGCTTTAATCAAATATTTAAGTGAGCCAGGCATTAGAGTAAAATTACAAAAGGCAGAAAATTATTTCTTAGCAGATCAGCAAAGAGAAATGCCATTGGTGGATGAAGAATTATTCTTCCACATTGACGAAAAAAATAATTCAGTAGAATTAACCGATAAAGGTTTGCATTTAATCACTGGGGCAGGTGAAGATCCTAATTTCTTCTTATTACCAGATATCAGTGTTGCATTAAATGCCATTGATACAAGTACTTCTTTAACTGCAGAAGAAAAATTAACACAGAAAGAAACTATCATCAGCGATTATAGCATTAAGGCAGATCGTATACATACAGTTAATCAATTATTGAAAGCTTATACTTTGTTTGATAAAGATGTGGAGTATGTGGTGATTGAAGGACAAGTAAAAATTGTAGATGAGCAAACGGGTCGTATCATGGAAGGCCGTCGTTACTCAGATGGTTTACATCAGGCCATTGAAGCAAAAGAAAATGTAAAGATCGAAGCAGCAACACAAACTTATGCAACAATCACTTTACAAAACTTCTTTAGAATGTACCACAAGCTTTGTGGTATGACGGGTACTGCAGAAACAGAAGCAGCAGAGTTTTGGAGTATTTATAAATTGGATGTGGTATCTATCCCTACCAATATTCCTGCTGTAAGAATAGATGAGCAAGACATGGTATTCAAAACCAAGCGTGAGAAATACGGTGCGGTGATTGAAGCTATTCAAACATTAAGAGATCAAGGTCGTCCAGTATTGGTGGGTACAACCAGTGTAGAAGTGAGTGAATTGTTAAGTAGAATGTTGCGTCAGCAAAATATTCCACACAATGTACTCAACGCAAAGCAACACGCAAGAGAAGCACAAGTAGTTGCCGAAGCAGGTTTAACTGGTGCGGTAACTATCGCTACTAACATGGCAGGTAGAGGAACGGATATTAAATTAAGTCCAGAAGTAAAAGCTGCTGGTGGTTTAGCGATATTGGGTACAGAGCGTCATGAGTCTCGTCGTGTAGACAGACAATTAAGAGGTAGAGCAGGTAGACAAGGTGATCCAGGTTCTTCTCAATTCTTTGTTTCTTTAGAAGATGATTTAATGAGAATGTTTGGTAGCGAAAGAATTGCCAAGGTAATGGACTTTGCTGGATACAAAGAAGGCGAAGTGATTCAACATAGTATGATCACCAAATCTATTGAGCGAGCACAAAAGAAAGTAGAAGAAAATAATTTTGGTGTAAGAAAGCGTTTGTTAGAATATGATGATGTGATGAACAAACAAAGAGCGGTGATTTACAAGAAAAGAAGTCATGCATTGTTTGGAGAGCGTTTGGCATTGGATATTGACAATGCTTTTTATCAAGTAATTGAGGGAATGGTATTGGGACATAAATCAGCAAACGATTATGAAAATTTCAAATTGGATTTAATTGTTCAAGTTGGATTGGATACCAAGATTACTGCAGAAGCATTCAATAAAACCAATGACAATGCTTTAGTAGAAGCAGTGTATCAAGAAGCCATTGCACATTACGAATACAAGAAAAAAGAAATGATGCAGGATAGTATTCCTGTATTTAAAAATATTCGATTAACGCAGGGTAGTCATATCGAAAACGTGATTGTACCAGTGAGCGATCATAAAACAGTATTTAGTGTTTTAGTAAACTTAGATAAGAATATCAATAGCTCGGGACAAGCATTGTCAATGCAAGCAGAGAAATCTATTGCATTAAGTTTAATTGATGATGCATGGAAAGAACATTTAAGGGCAATGGACGATTTAAAACAATCTGTTCAAACTGCTACATACGAACAAAAGGATCCTTTGGTAATTTATAAGATGGAAGCTTTTGAGATGTTCCGAAAAATGGATTTATCTATTAATCATAGTTTGGTGCAGTTCTTATGTCATGCACATATTCATATAGATGGGGGTAATGTTAAAGAGGGTAAGCAACAGAAAACAGATTTAAGTAAATTGAGTGCTAATAGAAATGAAGATGCACCTACTGGCCCAAGTTATAATGACCCATCAGAAGTAAAACAAGTGCCTGTTCAAGTGGGTCCAAAGATTGGACGTAACGATCCTTGTCCTTGTGGAAGTGGAAAAAAATTCAAAGCTTGTCACGGAAAAGACGCAGTATAAATTATTATTAAATGTTAGCAGTTCATCAATATATAGATCACACTATTTTAAAACCTACTTGTATAGTAGCGGATATTCAAAAATTATGTGATGAGGCAAAGCAATATCAATTTGCAGCAGTATGTGTGCCACCAAATTTTGTGAAGCTAGCAAAAGAGCTAGTGAATGGAACTGCAGTAAAAGTTGCTACAGTAATTGGATTTCCTTTTGGATATAGTGCCACAGAAGCCAAGATTGCTGAAATAATATTAGCGATGGTGGATGGTGCAGATGAATTAGATGTGGTAGCCAATATTTCTGCGATCAAAAACGGAGATTGGATGGCAATCGCTGACGAGATCAATCATATCATGCCAATTGTTAGATCAAAAGGAAAGAAAATAAAAGTGATTATTGAATCTGGGGTTTTAACAGATGAAGAAATTATTAAGTGTTGTGATATTTATGGAGTAGCAGGTATTGATTATTTAAAGACTTCTACGGGGTATGCAGAAAAAGGAGCTTCTGTGGAAGCGGTTCAATTATTTAGAAAGCATTTACCAGATGCAGTGCAGATCAAAGCCTCTGGTGGAATCAGAGATTATGCAACTGCTAAGCAAATGATCGACGCGGGTGCAACAAGAATTGGTTGTAGTGCTGGAGTAGCGATTGTAACGGGCGCACAAATGGCAGATAGTAAATCAAATTATTAATGGTCAAAATTAATTAGTTGGATTATGTTACTAGAAAAAATCAAATCATTAGCAGCGCAATCTGCAGCTGACAATATTCAGATCAGAAGACATTTGCATGCGCATCCTGAATTAAGCTATCAAGAATTTGAAACTTGTAAATATGTACAAGCACAATTAAAAGCCATTGGTATTCCATTTACAGTGATTGCTACAACAGGGGTACTAGGAATTATTGAAGGAAAAAATCCAACCAAGAGAGTGATTGCACTTCGAGCAGATATGGACGCTTTGCCCATTCTTGAAGAAAACAATATTGATTATAAATCTACCAAAGATGGTGTAATGCACGCATGTGGTCATGATGTACATACTACTATTTTATTAGGTGCTGCTAAAATATTATGGTCATTAAGAGAAGAGTTTGAAGGCACTATTAAATTATTGTTTCAACCGGGTGAAGAAAAAAATCCAGGTGGAGCAAGTTATATGATTAGAGATGGTGCATTGCAAAATCCTGTACCACAAGGTATTGTTGGTTTACATGTGCATCCGGGACTAGCATATGGAAAATTAAGTTTCAGAAAAGGAAGAGTGATGGCAAGTGCAGATGAATTGTATGTAAGTATTAAAGGTCCAGGTGGACATGCTGCAACACCGCATCAAACAGTGGACACAATTTTAGTAGCTGCGCAATTAATTACCAGTTTACAATCTATTATATCAAGAAATAGAAATCCTCAAAATCCTTCCGTATTATCTATCTGTTCAATTCAAGGTGGGCATACTACTAATGTCATTCCAAGTAAAGTGAAATTAATGGGTACGTTTAGAGCCATGGATGAGGAGTGGCGTTTTGAAGCACACCAATTAATGGTACAACAAGCACAAGGTATTGCCATTGCTACTGGTGCGGAAATTGATTTCAAAGTAGATGTAGGATATCCAACTGTTGACAACGAACCAAAAATTACCGAAGCTGCTTGGAGATTAGCAGATCAATATATGGGTGCCGAAAATGTGGAAGAAACAGAAAAAAGAATGGGCGCTGAAGATTTTGGTTACTATTCTCAAGTGATTCCAGGTTGCTTTTTTAGATTAGGCGTTCGCAACGAAGAGCAAGGCATCATTCATAATGTACATACACCTCATTTTAATATAGACGAGCGTGCTATTGCCCACGGCGTAGGCATGATGGCTTGGTTAGGGGTAAGTTTGGAGGCATAAATACCCCCCAATTAGCCAATTCTAGGAATTTTGTAGCTTTGTATACTATATAAACTAACATTTGTTATAAATCAATTGCATGTCAGATAAAACTATCAAAGATAATTTAAGAAGAGAGCAAGCATTGGAATACCATGCTAGTGGTAGACCAGGTAAGATTGAAGTGATTCCAACCAAAGAAGCAAAAACCCAAAAAGATCTTTCATTGGCTTATAGTCCTGGGGTAGCTATCCCTTGTACTGAGATTAAGAATAATCCAGCTGATGTATATAAATATACTGCAAAAGGAAACTTAGTAGGGGTGATCACCAATGGAACAGCAGTTTTGGGTTTAGGAAATATTGGTGCTGAAGCAAGTAAGCCAGTAATGGAAGGAAAGGCGGTCTTGTTTAAAATCTTTGCGGACATTGATGTATTCGATATTGAGATCAACGAAACCGATCCGGATAAATTTGTTGAGATTGTAAAATCATTAGGCCCCACTTTTGGTGGCATTAATTTGGAAGATATCAAAGCGCCTGAATGTTTTTATATAGAGAAGCGTTTAAGAGAAGAGATGAATATTCCGGTAATGCATGATGACCAACACGGAACTGCTATTATTAGTAGTGCTGCTTTGTTGAATGCGTTGGAATTACAAAAGAAAAAAATTGAGAAAACGAAATTTGTAGTGAATGGCGCAGGGGCTGCTGCAATGGCTTGTATTAAGTTGTATATAGCATTGGGTGCTCGTTACGAGAATTTTATTTTGTTTGATAAGGATGGTGTATTACATACCGAAAGAACAGATTTAGGAGAAGATAGAAAACCATTTGCGATTAAGCAATCTAATATGACATTAGAACAAGCGATGAAATCAGCAGATGTGTTTTTAGGATTAAGTGTGGGTAATGTAGTGAGCAAAGAAATGATTGCTTCAATGCCTAAGCATCCAATTGTATTTGCATTAGCCAATCCAGATCCAGAAATTAGTTATGAAGATGCGACCAGTGTAAGAAAAGATATTATCATGGCAACTGGTAGAACTGATTATCCCAATCAAGTAAATAATGTATTGGGATTCCCTTACATCTTTAGAGGTGCATTAGATGTAAGAGCTTCTGCCATTAACGAAGCCATGAAATTAGCGGCAGTAAAGGCTTTAGCAGAATTAGCCAAAACAGCAGTACCAGATTTAGTGAATATGGCCTATAATCAAAGTAATATGGCTTTTGGTCCTGAATATATTATACCCAAACCATTGGATCCAAGATTATTGAGTACAGTTGCGCCGGCAGTAGCCAAAGCTGCTGTAGAAAGTGGCGTAGCGCAGGTACAAATTCCTCATTGGGAATCTTATGTATTACAATTGAACAAGCGTTTAGGTTTGGATAACCAAATGATGCGTTTAATTAGTAACAAAGCAAGAAGAGATCCTAAGCGTGTAGTATTTGCAGATGCAGAGAATACAAAAATATTAAAAGCGGCGAGTATTGTTTATGATGATGGTATTGCATATCCAATTTTATTGGGCAACGAAACCAGAATTAGAAATATCGCAGAGAAAAATAATATCGATATCACCGACTTACCAATTATTGATGTAAGAAGTGATGAGATGGAAGCCAAGCGTGAATTCTTTGGTTCTTTATTGTTTCAGAAAAGACAGCGTAAGGGAATCAATAAATATGAGAGCTTGAAATTAATGCGTACGCAAAATTATTTCGGTGCCATGATGGTAGAAACAGGTGAGGCTGATTCTATGTTGTCTGGTTTAACAAGAAATTACGCAGATGGAATAAAGCCTGCATTACAAATTATTGGTGTTGATGAGGGCGTGAAGAAGATAGCAGGTATGTATATCTTATTAACCAAGAAAGGTCCATTGTTTTTGGCAGATACAACAGTGAATGTGAGCCCTACTGCAGAAGAATTAGCGGATATCACTTTACTAGTAGCTAAAGAAGTGAGAAACTTTAATATGGAACCAAGAGTGGCCATGTTAAGCTATTCTAACTTTGGAAGTTCAGATACTCCTGAAGCAAGATTGGTAGCAGATGCTACTAGAATTGTAAAGCAAAGAAATCCTTCTTTAATCGTAGATGGTGAAATGCAAGGTATGTTGGCTTTCAATAATGATATCTTAAAAGAAAATTATCCATTCAGTGAATTAGTAGATGCAGACGTGAATGTATTGATCTTCCCTAATCTTACTGCAGGCAATATCGCGTATCATTTATTAAAAGAGATAGGTGGTATTGATGTTATTGGACCTGTATTGTTAGGTATGAAGAAGCCAGTGAATGTATTACAATTAGGTTCTAGTGTTAGAAATATTATCAATATGGCCACAGTAGCAGTGGTAGATGCGCAATTAAAAACCAGAATAGATACAGAAGCAGAAGTGCAAAGAACTAGCTGGTGGAAGCGAATGAAGAAGCGTAAGAAGTAGAAATGTCTTAACTTTATAGTATGGATTTTCTAACGCATTTTGGTAAATACCTTTTAATGTTAAAAGGGATGTTCTCTAAAACAGACAATGGTATGATGTTTTGGAAAGAGTACATCAGACAATGCGTAGATATCGGCATTGGATCTTTGCCGATTGTAATCATCATTTCATTTTTCTTGGGTGCTGTTATGACGGTTCAAACAGCAGCGCAATTGGTGAATCCCATGGTGCCTTTATCAACTATAGGTATCATTGTACGTGATGGTATGATTCTTGAATTTGCTCCAACTTTTTTAAGTATTGTATTAGCAGGTGTGGTAGGAAGTAAGATTGCTAGTGAATTAGGCAATATGCGTATAACTGAGCAAATTGATGCATTAGAAATTATGGGTATCAATACCAAATCCTATTTAATCTTGCCAAAAATATTAGGTGCATTTACAATGGTCCCTTTATTGGTAGGGATTTCAGCAGTCATTGGTATTTGGGGTGGTTATTTAGTAGGAGGTTGGAGTAATTCAGTTCCTAATGAAGTGTTTATAGATGGTATTAGAAAAAGCTTGGATTATAATTATATCAATATTGCATTTTACAAATCTTTTATTTTTGCTTTTATTATTAGTACCGTTCCTTCTTATTTTGGATACTACGTTAAAGGAGGTGCTTTAGAAATTGGTAAGGCGGGCACCTTATCTGTAGTAGTTAGTTGTATTATTATTTTAATTGCCGATTATTTAGTCGCTTCCATTGCAATATAAGTTATCTTAGTGCTATAATCTTTTTGTATGAAAATCAGTTTTCACGGAGCAGCTAGAACTGTTACTGGCTCAAAGCATTTGGTAACATTAGATAATGGAGAAACCTTCTTATTAGATTGTGGATTGTTTCAAGGAATGGGTAGAGATACCGATGGCTTGAATGCCGATTTTGGTTTTGATCCAAAATCTGTGAATTATGTAATTCTTTCTCATGCACATATAGATCATTCTGGTTTAGTTCCAAAATTGGTGAAAGATGGTTTTAGAGGAAATATCTATTGTACCCCTGCTACCAAGGCATTAACAGAAGTACTATTAGAAGACTCCGCGATGATACAAAGAGACGATGCTAAGTACGGTAATAAGCGTAGAGCTAAGCAAGGTTTACCTCCAATTGATCCATTGTACGATATGGACGATGTGAATCTGGCTATTCCTATGCTGGTGCCCATTGAATACAATAAACCTACGCAGATTACACCTAGCGTTGAATTATTATACACCGATGCAGGACATATTATTGGAAGTGCGGCAGTGAATTTAAAGATCAAAGAAAAAGAGGAAGTAAAAACACTCACTTTTAGTGGTGATATTGGAAGATACAGAGATATGATTTTAAGATCACCTGCTGAATTTCCTGCAGCAGACTTTATCATCATTGAAAGTACATATGGAGACAAGTTGCACGATTTAATTCATACCACTCCAGATGATTTATTAAAACATATTGAAGAAACCTGTGTCGGCAGAAAAGGTAATTTGATTATTCCGGCATTTAGTGTCGGTAGAACACAAGAAATTTTATACGAACTAAATCAATTATCTATTGAAAAGCGATTGCCACATATTCCAATTTATGTAGATAGTCCTTTGAGTATCGAAGCCACCGAAGTTTTAAAAGCCTATCCGAAATATTTTAATAAGAAGATTCAAAAATTATTAGAGATAGATGAAGATCCGTTTGATTTCGAAGGGTTGAGGTACATTAAAACTGTAGAAGAGAGCAAGGCCTTGAATGAAGACTTGCATCCAAAAGTTATTATCTCTGCCTCTGGTATGGCAGATGCCGGTAGGGTAAAGCATCATATTAAAAATAATATCAGCAATCCTAAGAACACTGTTTTATTAGTTGGTTATTGTGAGCCCCATTCATTAGGAGGCAGATTGATGAATGGTCAGAAAGAAGTAAAAATTTATAGTGAGTTCTATGAAGTGAAATGTCATGTAGCATCCATTAGAAGTATGAGTGCCCATGGAGACTATGAAGATTTAATGCAATTCTTAGCATGTCAGGCACCACATTTAGTGAAACAAATATACGTGGTACACGGAGAAGCAGAAGTGCAGGATAAATTTGCAGAAAGATTGATGAAAAAAGGTTTTAAAGAAGTGATAGTACCTCAAATGCATGAGGAATTTATCATGCAATAAAATGCGTCTTTATTTTTGAATATTTTAAAATAAAGTTTGTGGAGTAAAGATGGTATAAGGCACATGTTCGGTGGGATGGTCTGTTTGCTGAAAATTTTTCGCTACCGTATGCGCTTTCATTTTTTCTGCGGGAAACTGATAAGATGCAATCTCTTGAATTTGTTTTTCTGTCAAATGTTCATTGATCCAAGCGTTGGCTCTTTCGTCGTCTAAGATAGTGGGCATTCTTTTTTTTACATTGTGAATTTTGCTCATCAAGCTATTGGCTTCGGTAGTAATAATGCCAAAGCTATTTTTGGTTTCACCACTACTATAATCGGTCCAGGTATTCCAAACCCCTGCAATATAAAACAAGGGTGTGTTTTCTATTTGAATACAGTGAGGATATTTTTGCTTTTCTACTTCCTGCCATTCAAAAAAATGAGAAGCGAGTACTAGACATCTATTGGTATGCACCACTGCTTGCGCAACCTTATTAGTAAATATACCTTCTGATTTAATATTCAGGGTGGTGTACTTCTTTCTTGATTCAACCAGTTCTTTTTGATTGCGTGTCCAATTGGGTATCAATTCCCAATGCATCAGTCCAGGCCTAAGGGTTTTATCTTCATTGTAAAGGACTGGCCATGGGTTATAAGAGAAACCAGATTGTACTTGAACATTAATAGGATCCAGCTCAATGGTTGAATCTCCCACTTTAATGGTTTGTTTTTTAGGTACTTTAACGCCAATGACATAACACATGGCTCAAAATTAAGTATTATTTGGGATGAACCATTGGGTGGGCGATTTGTTATATAGGGTATGAAAGCGCTATACATACCCCTTATTTTAGCTGGAATTTACATTGTATTTCAATCTTTTAAAACCATCGGTTCATTAAAGACAGAGAAGCAAGCTTACCGTTTGGTGAAAAAGGAAGCGGGTTTTGAAATCAGGTACTATCCAGCAGCTACCATGGCAACGGTGTATTCTAAGGGAACCAATTATAAATCAGTGGCTAATTCAGGATTCAATAAGTTAGCCAAATACATATTTGGAGGCAATCAACAAAAAGAAAGTATTTCTATGACGGCTCCAGTAAGAATGAGTATTACTGAAAAAGGTTCCAGTATGAGTTTTGTGATGCCTAAAAAATACAATGATAAAGCATTACCCACACCCAATGATCCTCAAATTGAGATCAAGCAATCAACACCAGAGTATGTAGCAGTAATTAGTTTTGGTGGTTATGCTTCTGATGAGAAAATCAAGGAACATTACGAGCAATTATCAGCTTTATTAAAAGAGCGAAAAATCGAAGAGAAGGGTGGATATAATTTTTTAGGATACAATGCACCATTTCAATTTATTGGTAGAACCAACGAAGTTATTATCCCTATTGAATGGAAAGAATAGATATTGATAGAATCATAGAGATGGCTTGGGAAGATAGAACCCCTTTCGAAGCCATTACTTTTCAATTTGGTATTTCAGAAGCTGAAACGATCAAGATCATGCGCACAGAATTAAAGCGAAGCAGTTTTAATTTATGGCGTAAAAGAGTGAATAGTGGAGTGAGTCAAAAACATTTGATCAAAAGAAGTTCAGATATAAAGCGATTTAAATGCTCTAGACAAAAGACAATTTCTTTGAATAAGATCAGTAAGCGCTAAAACTTTTTTTTCTTGCAAGCATCGCTGCAATATTTTACTTCTTCCCAATCTCTTTCCCATTTTTTTCTCCAAGTAAAGGGCCTTTGACAGTTCAAGCATATCTTACTGGGTAGATCGCTTTTTTTAACTGCTTTATTTTTTGCATTTTTCATGATTTCATCTGTCTAAAAGTGAGGTTAATTCTTGGAGTTCCTACTTTTTTTGTCTTAGGTAAACTATGCCACCAATTTTTCTGGATAGCACCCTTCATTTCTAAAAGTGATCCATTTTCCAACATAATCGAAATAGTTTCTTTGCTGGCTTTATGTTTGAATGCAAATTTTCTTTCAGCACCAATACTGAGTGAAGCAATTGAGCTATTCAAAATAATTTCTTTTTCATCATCACTATGCCATCCCATTCCTTCTTCTCCAGTATGGTATAAATTCAATAAGCATGCATTGTATGTAGCGCCAGTAAGGGATTCAATGAGATTTTTTATTTGGATGAGTTCAGGAGTCCAAGTAAGGCCTTTCTTTTTCACACTAGAATAAGTGTAGTCAATATGTTTGTCTGCGTAAAAAGCTACTTTACGCTTTGTAGTAATGACTTTGCCAAACATCATAATTTGGTCTTGTTGCCAGGCAATCTTGTTCAATAAGTTAGTATAAATAAAAGGCAAAGTCTCCTCATTTAAGATTGATCCATAATAAACCGCTATGCCATCTTTGTTTATGATATTTGGAAAATCTGAGTGCATTTTGGATGATTCGTTTATTGCTGCAATTTTTTGTAGTTCCTTTGCAAATCTTACAACAAATAGAGGTCTATTTTGTTGATATTTAAACTGAAATTATGCAAAACCCAGTAGAAAAACTAAAAGCCAATATTGAAGCAGCAAGAGTTCATTTATTAGCACATCCAGTGTATACTAAGATTAATAATCTAGAAGGCTTGCAACAGTTTACCCAATACCATGTATTTGCGGTTTGGGATTTCATGAGTTTATTAAAATCACTTCAAATAGGTTTGACTTCGGTTCAATTACCCTGGGTACCAGTTGGATCTGCCAATACCCGTTATTTAATCAATGAGATTGTGTTAGGAGAAGAGTCTGATGTAGATGAGCATGACCAAAGAATCAGTCATTTTGAATTGTATTTAAAAGCCATGCAACAAATGGGGGCATCTACACATTTAATAGACGCTTTAATGCAAGAGATAGCAAAAGGTAAAACCATTGATGCTGCTATACAAGAAGCGCCACTTCCACAAAAAGCAAAAGAATTCTTAGCCTATACATTTGAAATTGCACAACATGCACCTTTGTATGTAAAAGCGGCGGTATTCACTTTTGGAAGAGAAGATTTAATTCCAGATATGTTTACTGAAATCTTACATAAAATTTATGCAGATCATCCAGATAAGGTTTCTACCTTTAAATATTACATTGAAAGACATATTGAAGTAGATGGGGGACACCATAGCCAATTGGCTTTAGAAATGGTTGCCGATCTTTGTGGATCAGATGAACAAAAATGGGAAGAAGCTAGCAATGCCTCATTAAAAGCACTTCAAGTAAGGTCTTTGCTTTGGGATGCGATTATTGAAAACTAAGATGAATATTATTGTATTTGATGGGGTTTGTAATTTTTGTAATCGAGTAGTGCGAATCATTATTCGCCACGACCCTTCAGCTCAAATACATTTTACAGCACAACAATCTGAGGCGGGGGAGAAATTAATGAAGGAGATTAGCATCAAGGAAAATTCAAATTCGGTTCTTTTTGTTAAAGATGGACTAGTATATTACAAGTCCGATGCGGTAATTGAAATTGCTAAACTTTTATCGGGTTGGCCTAGTATCCTGCAGTACTCAATAATTGTTCCAAGATTCATTAGAAACTTTATCTATGAATTAGTTGCAGCCAATAGATATAGATTATTTGGCAAACAAGATCAATGCATGGTGCCTAAGGAAAAAGACAGAGGGAGGTTTCTTTTTTAGTTTCTTGGCAAAGATTGATCATCAGAGTAACTGGCTCTTTGTAGTTTATCATTCAAGGCCTTACCAATTCCCATATTTTTGAATTTCTTGCAAATGATTACATCAAATTTTTGTTGGTCTAATTGGTATAATTGATAATAAAACTCTTTGGCGATGAATCTATTGTTATGGTGTTCGAAAGTTAAAACGCCAATATTTAATTCGGGATGATTCTTTTTATAAAGATTGATATTGTCTACTATGATTAATTTGGTTGTAGGTGCATAGTGTTTTAAATCCATGCCACTAGTGACTACTTTGGTGTTGTCTTTTGGTGCAAGTTCTACATAGGGATGCACTTTTTTGAGTGATTCCATGGTAATTCCCCCCAAGCGGTAAATGATTACTTTATTGTTTTCAATACCTACAATCGTTGATTCTAATCCACATTCACATTTACCTCCTTCTAGTACATAGGGAACTTTATCTTGAAAATACTCATACACTTGTTGTGCTGTGGTAGGGGATATTCTTTGATATGGATTTGCACTAGGCGCTGCAATAGGAAAGTCCACCGATTTCAATATTTCTAAAAACAATGGATGGCTAGGAATTCTAATAGCAACTTTTTTAGAACCTGCTGTAATAAGTTCGCTCACTAGTTCAGACTTATCAAATAAAATAGTTAAAGGCCCTGGCCAATAATGATCTGCTAATTTTTTAGCAATTGGGGGAATTTTCTTTACTAATTTTTTAAGTTCTTTTATGGAATGGGTATGCAGTATTAAAGGGTTTTTATTTGGCCTTCCTTTCACCCTGAAAATTTTTTGTACTGCTTTCTCATCTAATCCATTAGCTCCTAAACCATAAACAGTCTCTGTTGGTATACCTACAATATCTCCTTTCTTTAAAGTCTCTACAATATGCTGTATACTATTTGTAATCATAAGGTCATTTATGGGTTGCAATAATCGCAATATTGAGGATCTTCTTTTTCTTTATTTTTTGGGAACCATTCTTCTTTTTCAAAACCACATTTATTGCAATGATACAACAAAGATAAAATAGATTTTGTTGGTCTATTGCACCATTCGCAAGGAAGTCCTTCTTTAAATTCCTTAATGTCAAAGCCTGGACAGGAGCAATTAGGGCAACTGGACTGAATTTTAGCAATTAATTTTTCTGTAGTTTCTTCAATTACCTTCATTCTTAAAGGATTATTCATAGCCCGCATATCTGTTTCCACAAAAGTGCCTCCAAAAGCTTTCTCTATTTCGGTATATAGTTGCTTGAGTGTATTCCAGTCTTTGATACCCTTATGTATATATTCTTTGGATCCTTCTTCTTTTCTCAGAATTAAAGCGTGCTCAGGAAAACCAATAAGTTTTGCAAATTCTTCTAATGCTTCTATGGATTGAATGTATTTTCCTGAAAAATTGGTTTTTGTACTAATATGCTTTACAATAATTTCAAAATCATTTTTCCGATCTATCAAAATCATCCATTCCTCGTCTGCTGGTATAAAATGTAAACTAGGATGTGCCCCAAAAGAACCTTCGTTCGCTATGCCTAAATCTATATTATGTAGATCCATGGCCTCCTTACATTTCAATCTAACCGTTTCTAATGGTGTAAGGGTTCTTTCAATTTCTCCTGTAAAAGTGCCAAAAAAATCGGTATCGAAAGTATTGGGGGTTATACAATCAACACCGAAATATTTTTCAAACAAAGGAGCAATAACTGCTTCTTTGCCATGCATGGTTGCGATAATTAATTTTCTCTGCTCAAAAAGATTCACTAGTCAATACTAATTTGAATGGAGATATTGAAATCTCTTTCTTTTTCTTTGTCTAAATATGTTTGAACTTCATTGATCGTATTCTTTAACTCCGCTATTTTACTTTCATAATTAACTCCGCTCTTATCATTTCTAATTTCATCACCAAATTGATTTATCTTGTAAAATTCTACGGTATGATTCAGCATTTCTAGAAGTACATATTTTGCTGTGTCTTTATTGACCGCTTGATCTCTAAAAGCAAAGGTATTGTTTGTCATTTTGTTTGGCTTTGTACCTCAAAATTCCACCAATTTTAACTATTAATATTATTTAATGTTATTATATTTGACATAAAATACATTTATGAACTATACCATTAGCCAATTAAAGATTTTTTTGAAGGTGGTAAAGTATGGAAGTGTTACAAAAGCTGCAGATGAGTTGCATTTAACGCAGCCTGCAGTATCTATTCAGTTGAAGAATTTTCAAAAAAACTTCACAAATCCTTTAACAGAAATTATCAATAAAAAGTTGTTTGTGACTGATTTTGGTAAGGAGATAGCTTTGGCAGCCGAAAATATTATTTCGGAGTTGGAAACCATTAATTATAAAAGCATCGGATACAATAATGTACTTTCTGGTAAACTTAAAATTTCCATCATATCCACAGGTAAATATATTATGCCTTTTTTCTTGGCCGACTTTTTACAGCAACATTCCGGTATAGATTTAGAATTAGATGTTACCAATAAGGCGAAAGTGGTGAATAGTCTAGAAAAAAATGAAATAGATTTTGCCTTGGTGTCTATTTTGCCAGAGAATATACAGATTAAGAAGGTAGATTTAATGGAGAATAAATTGATGTTAGTGGGTAATAAGAAAACTGCACAGATTTTGCAGCAACAAAAATTTAATTTAGACACTATACCATTAATTTATAGAGAAATAGGTTCTGGTACTAGACAAACGATGGAACAGTTTATTCAAAAAAATAAATTACAAGCAAAGAAAAAAATCACCCTTACTTCTAATGAAGCTGTAAAGCAGGCCATTATTGCAGGTATGGGTGTTTCGATTATGCCCATCATTGGCATAAAGAATGAATTAGCTTCTGGAAAATTGGAAGTAATACCTATTAAAGGCTTGCCCATAGTTACTACATGGAGCTTAATTTGGTTAAAAGAAAAAAAATTAAGCGCTATTGCTCAGGCCTATATTGATTTTTTAAAACTGCACAAAGAAAGTATCAGTGAAGTTCATTTTAGTATGAATATTTAATAGGATAGGAGCCTATTTTAATTCAATGAACCCATTGCCCATAAGTTCTTATAGATACTTAGGTAGAATTTAGTTTTAAGGGCAATATGTTTTTGCTCGGTTTCAATAAACTTTAACTCTCGGCTATTAATTAAGAATAAGCTACTTTCGCCCATCTGAAATTTGGTATTCTCAGTATCAAATAAGAGTTTGTTAGCTTTTAATATAGCTTCGTTGGTTTTAATTTGCTGTTTAAAGGCATAAAATTCTACAAAGCTAGTTCTTACTTTATTTTCAATTTCTAAGCTTATGTATTTTCTGTCCCATTTCAGCTCTTCCATCTTATTTCTTGTTTTAGCCAAATCTCCTCTTGCTTGTCTTTGAAATAGGGGCATACTTAATGAAAGTCCATATTTAACATTATTTGCTGTATTGATTATAGTGGATACATTACTTAAATTATTTTCAAGTGCATTGTAGTTTAATTTAAGAGACGGAAATAGCTCAATGGTTTTCAATCTTTTTTCAATATCTAATATGGTAGATTTGGCATTGATCATTTTTAGCTTAGGATGTACTTGCATCGCCTGATTGACCATTTCTTCTAGTCTACCAAGTTCAATGCTGCTAATTTCATTTAGATCAAAGCTACCTGATGGAATGATGTCCTCTTCTAATTCATAGGGTATACCAGTTGCTGTCCAGAAATAATTGCTTAATTCTAGTCTAGCTTTTTGTAAATCTGCAGCGGCTTGCGTTTGCATCATTTCAAAAGTTTGCAATTGAGTCAAGGCTTCAGTAGTATCAATGGGGGCTCTATCTCCAGATACAAAAGACTTCTTGATCACTTCATATCTTTCTTTATTGTTTTGAACTGATTTAGTTAAAATGGTATTGATATAATAAGCATTTACCCAGTTCCAGTAGGCACTAGTAGCTTCTAACATTACATCATTGACTACAAGTAACTGCTCGTTCTTGGTGAGGTCTACAAAATTTTTGGCCTGTTTTACCACTGCATTTCTTTTATCTACAAGAATTCCTCTAAAAGGATCCAAACTTACTCCAACAAATGCTGATTTATTTCTTGTTAAAGTAGGATCAATACGTTCACCAATATTATTTTCTGTACCCGCTTTTATATCTATACCGTACCATAAAGGAATTTTTAGTTCAGAGGTATTGTATTTATAATACAATTTATTGTCGTATGTTTTTTCATTGGTATTTATTTGAATGCTGGGGTCAAAAATGCCTCTGGATGCCCTCAATTCATTTTTGGCCATCTCATTTTGTAGAAATGACTGTTTAATTACAGGGTGATAATTTCTTACTATATCTAAAGTATTTTCAATGCTCAAGCTTTTTTCTTGCGCATGGGCATTTCCCCATAAAAAGAATAGGGTGTATATTAATTGCTTTATTGGCATTTTATTTAGCATTTTTGGTACCTGCTTTTGTTGTATAATAATCAGGAGGGAATCCATTGATTTGTCGCCATAATTCATACCAAACAGGCACCGTATTTAAAAGCGCAAATCCTCTTGCACCTGTGCCCGTTTTTAAAGCTGCAGGCCATTTATTTTGATCACTATCTGGTATTACCAAGATTCTGAATTTCCCATTTTCATTTCTATTATTTTCAACCATGGATACTACCCCTCCAAAAGTACCATAACTATTATTAGGCCATCCTGAGAAAACTATAGCAGGGAAGCCATCAAATATCATTCTCACTTTTTGACCTGGATTAATTAATACTAAATCCATAGGTTCTATAAATAATTCAATTGCGTGATCAATTTGGGTAGGTACCATTTCTACAATCATTTCACCTTCTTTCACAATCTCATTGATACCACCTTTTTTCGCTTTGATAATTTGCCCATCTTGTGGAGCGATTAACCATTTTTGATTTCCTCTGCTGATGTAATTAGCTAAGATATTTTTATTTTTAGCTAGTTCACCAGTAGCTCCTGCAATATTACCTCTTGAACTAGCAATCTCGCTTCTGGATTTGAAAATTTTATCATCAGCTTCTTGTCTTACTGAATTGATATCAATTTTAATGATATTGATTTCTTGTTTGGTATTCAATAATTTTTGTTGTTTTTCGGTAAGAATAGCCAATGTTTTATTACTCTGAGCAGTTCTTCTTTCTAATTCAACCAAAGAGACAACTCCCTGATTAAATAGTTGTTTACCTCTTGTTAATTGTTCTTGTGCAATTTTATATTCCACTTCGGCAGCTACTACTTCAGAGCTATCACTAATTAACTTTCTTTTGTATTGTTCTATTTTATTTTGGTATGAAGAAATTTTCAAATCTCGATTATTCTCAATGGCATTAATTTGACTTTCTATTGCATTGATTTTTTCACTGTAGAATAAAAGTTCTTGTTCCTTTGAATTTAATTGATCTTTAGTTCTTTCCACTAAATTTGAATCCAGGTAATCATCTTTCGTATCTGCTAATTGAACAAGGGTATCACCTTTTTTTACAATATCTCCTTCTTTAATGTACCATTTTATGATCTTACCTGGGATCACCGTATTAATTTGTTGTGGTCTTTGGTCTTGATACAGGGTAGTAACATGCCCACTGCTAGAGATGTTTTGTGTCCAAGGCATTAGTAATACAATCAATAAGAATACAAATATGCCCAAAACCCAATAGCCAATTTTGCTATTTTTCTCATATCTATAAATAGATCTAATTGACTTTGGTGTGAAATTAGATTCGGCGTTAATATTTTCTATTGTATTTTTCATAGTACTTAACTAATAACTAATGGTAAAATGGTGTCTGGTTTTCCTATATGTTTGATTTTTCCTTTTTCTAACCAAATAATCAAGTCTGCTCTTTTAGCAAATGGAATATATCCACTCACTATCATACAAGTCGTATTTGGTAGGTCTATCAAATATTTAGAAATTTTCTTACTTGATTCAGCACCCGCTAATTCAAATGGTTCATCTAATACCAATAATTCCGGTTGGTGTGCAATGGCTCTAAGTAATAAAATCTTCTTAGCAATGATTGTGCTCAAGCCTTTTCCAGTAGGTTGTAATTTGGTTGACAATCCCTCTGGTAATTGACTTATAAATTCTTTGATCTCTAACATTTCAGCATATTTCATTATATCATCCGGTGAAATATCGGTGTTACCCATGCAAATATTTTCATAAATAGTACCATCGAAGATATCCTGCTCATTATAAAAGATTCCTATATTTTTTCTGTATTCTCTTTGGTCAATATTATTAATAGGAATATTATTTATATTAATTACCCCATCAAATTTTTTTAAGGTTCCTCCAATAAGTTCTAACAGGATTGACTTACCAGAACCTCCATCACCCATTATACAAACTTTTGTTCCAGGCAATATATTGAAATTGATATTTTCTAGTAATGTTCGACTGTCATCAAATTTAAAATTCAATTGTTGCACGTCTAAAGTGATGCCTTTGCCATCAGATATGTAAGGCATTTTTCCTTGAATCTCACTTTTCTTTTCTGTAATTACACTTAATTTTTCTACACCAGTTAAAATATTGTAGGTTACTTCTAAATTTAGGATCAATTTTTCAACTGCATTTAAAATTAATAAAATCACAATCTCTGCAGCAATGAATTGACCTATGTTTAATTGCTGTCTAATTAATAACACTGCACCAATAATTAACATCATGGCAGAGATAAGTAATTTAAAAGCAATTAAACTCCAATATTGAAACTTTAAGATTTCAAAATGTGTTGTTTTGGATACTAAATAGTCTTTTACCAAGTCATCTGTTCTTTTTAAGTGATAATTATTTAGACTTGATATTTTAAATGTCTTATATGATCTAGCGATTTCTTCCAACCAGCTTGCTACTTCGTATTTATTTTCACTTTCGTCATATGCTGCATTTAATCCTTTTTTAGTAGTGTATTTAAATATGAAAAAAAGTAATAAGATGAGTAATAAACCTAGAATAATAAAAGTTGAATTATAAAATGACAATAATATTAATCCAAATATAATTTGGATCACCGCTAAAGGTATGTCTAACAGAATTTTTGATAATCCTTTTTGCAAACTAATAATCTCAAAGAATCTGTTCATTAATTCTGGTAAGTGATTTTTATTGAGTTCTGTGCTGTCAATTTTAGGTATTTTATGCGCAAAATCTAGAGAAAACCTCGTGAAAATACTTTGTTCAATTTTCTCCACAATCTTCATTTGGTTTACTTGCAAGATGCCTGATACAAATATCCCAACTAATACGATGAATATGAGTAGTATAATAGATACAGGTAATTTAGCAATGCCTGCTGCTGCTTGAGAGAAGTTGATAATGGTTTGTATTCCTAAAGGCAGAGAAAGTTGTATCACCCCGCTTAGTATGGCATAGAAATAAATAGCGGTCACCTCTTTTTTCTCTAATCTAATGATTTTGAAAAATTTATTTAGAGACTCTCTAATGGATATATCGTTAAAATTATTTGCCATGGTGTTTGATTATGAGCGTTTATTAATAACACTAGAAAATACTAAGTTGTTTAAGAATTCTATAATTTGATTCTCTTTTTTGGACTTATCAAAGTCAGTCAAAGAAGGTAAATTATGCATAAAGAAGTTTTGCAAATGTGCAACTTCAATAATGGTGGATGCGAGTGAGTGCGGGTATCGATAGTTTGGATTACATTCCAAAATAATTTCACCAACCGAATTACACAATTCTTTGTAGGGTTTGAAATAATGTTGCTTGTTGTCTTCTCCTACGTGTTTGGTTAGGTATGATTTAGAACCTTCTGCAATTAAAATTTGGTGTAACATAGATTCATCCACATGACTAGTCATTATATCATCTTCTACATTGGATGCAAGTAGGGTAATGACTTGCTTTAATTTGGTGATTGGGTCATGTACATTCTTGGTTTGATAGGCAATTTGAAATTCCAGCCAACCCCAATACCAAGAAATGATGTATACTAATAGTTTGTGTTTGTTTTCGAAATATCTGTAGATACCAGCTTCAGATGTTCCAATAGATTCGGCCAATTTTTTAAACGTGAATGATTCAAATCCATTTTTATAGATGAATTGAATACTATGTTTAACAATATTTCTGCCCAGTTCTGATTGCTCTGGATCCCTTAAGTAAAGGGTTTCATTCATCTTTATTTGTACTTCTAGTCTCATTCGAAATCAACTTATGATTACAAAAATAGTATATTTACCATTATAAATGATAGTAATACTATTATTTTTGTAAATAATGCTATTATTTTTGTGTAAATACTTGGTTATCAACAATTAGAAAATATCCGAACGTATAAGTTTTTTGTATAGGATGTGGGAATTGAGTGAGATTTGGTTGGAAATTTATTGTATATGATATATAATTATATATCTTTGTAAATCTAATTTTATGATAAAAAAGGTTAGAGAAATGATTAAAATGATTGAGTCTGACGGTTGGTTTTTATATACTCAAAAAGGAAGTCATAAACTGTATAAACATACAATAAAAAAAGGGAGAGTCACAATACCTGATCATAGCATGAATGAAGTTTTGGATCATAAAGTTGTAAAGTCCATTATGACACAAGCTGGGATTATTAAATAATTTAAATTAAGAATTATGAAAAAGATTACTGTTGAAATATCATTCATAAATAAAAATTTCTCAGCATATGTACCTTTATTGCCAGGTTGTATTTCTACGGGGGAAACACCCAATGAAATGAAAGCTAATATTTTAGAAGCAATTAATTTTCATTTGGAAGGTATGAAAGATGATGGAGATGCAATACCAGATTCATTTATAGGTGATTTTGAATTGGAATATAAATTCGATATTCAAAGTCTTTTAAAGTATTACAAGAATGTTATAACAGGATCAGCTTTAGAAAAATATTCTGGAATAAATCAAAAGCAGTTGAATCATTATGCCAATCTACATCGAAAACCAAAAGTTGAACAGATCAAAAAAATTGAATCTGCATTTCATACTTTAGGTAGAGAGCTGATGTCTGTTCAGTTATAATTTCATATAAGGGACTGCCAATGCTTCGCATTGTCTGCCCTTGCCATTGGGACTGTCGGCTTCGTTTCACTACGCCGACTTCCAACCCATTGGCCTTACCCAAAGCCTTTCAAACAAACGCGAAGCGTTTGTTTGGCTTTTTTAATGCTCACATGCTTACAAGAGCTCGCTCTTGACGCCTGTTCGCATTAAAAAAGCCTCTCAACTTTGTTGAGAGGCTTTGTAGCCGGTACGGGAATCGAACCCGTCTTTGCCCCGTGAAAGGGGGCTGTCCTAGCCGATAGACGAACCGGCCGTCGTTGGATAGACGTTTGTGTCAATCGGGTCGCAAAAATAGGACGCAATCGCTTTACTGCCAAATCATTTTGCATATTTTTCGTTGAAAATCAATTTTATGGAGCTGCTTTTAGAGGCACTCATTTTTCTGAAACTATCAATGGTTCGTATAAATCCTTGATTTTGTTGATAATTCATGCTTTTTTAATGTAGTTTTTGAAGGTATTTTTTTAAAAAGATGGTAACTTCGCGTCTCCTATTGAAAAATATTTAAAATTAATACTATGAGTTCAGTTAAAGTTGCGATTAATGGTTTTGGAAGAATTGGTCGTTTGGTATTCCGCCAAATTTATAACATGGAAGGAATTGATGTGGTTGCGATCAACGACTTAACCTCTCCAGCTGTTTTAGCGCACTTATTAAAGTATGATAGTGCACAAGGTCGTTTTGATGCTGACGTGAAAGCAACTGAAGATGCTATTGTAGTGAATGGTCATACAGTAAAAATCTATGCTCAAAGAGATCCAGCTCAAATTCCTTGGGGTACGCATAATGTAGACGTAGTAATCGAATCTACTGGATTCTTTACCGATAAAGAAAAAGCGGAATTACATATTAAAGCAGGCGCGAAAAGAGTAGTGATCTCTGCTCCAGCAACGGGTGATATGAAGACTGTTGTTTTCAATACGAACCACGAAATCTTAGATGGTACTGAAACAGTAATCTCTGGTGCTTCTTGTACTACCAACTGTTTAGCGCCAATGGCGAAAGTTTTAGAAGATAAGTTTGGTATCGTGACAGGTTTAATGTTAACTGTTCACGCGTATACTAACGATCAGAATACATTGGATGGTCCTCACCCTAAAGGTGATTTAAGAAGAGCTCGCGCTGCTGCTGCGAATATCGTACCTAATAGTACTGGTGCTGCTAAAGCAATTGGTTTAGTATTGCCTTCATTAAAAGGTAAATTAGATGGTTCAGCGCAACGTGTTCCAACAATTACAGGTTCTTTAACAGAATTAACCACTATCTTATCTAAGAAAGTAACTGTGGAAGAAATTAATGCAGCTATGAAAGCAGTAGCCAACGAATCTTTTGGTTATACAGAAGACGAGATTGTTAGCGCTGATGTAATTGGCATCACTTATGGCTCTTTGTTTGATGCAACTCAAACAAAGATCATGACTCAAGGCGATGTTCAATTAGTAAAGACTGTTAGTTGGTACGATAACGAAATGAGCTATGTTAGCCAATTAGTGCGTACAGTGAAATACTTTGCTAGCAAAATTAAATAAGCAACCTATTATAGCAAATGCCTCCGATTTCGGGGGCATTTTTATTCCATTATGATCACTTTTATAAATTAATACAATGAGTACTTTTAATGATTTTTCTTTTGCTGGTAAAAAAGCTTTGATCCGTGTAGATTTTAACGTGCCTTTAAACGATGCTTTTGAAATTACCGACGACAACCGTATCCGCGCAACAGTGCCAACCATTTCAAAAATCTTGAAAGATGGTGGTAGTGTTATTTTAATGAGCCATTTAGGTCGTCCAAAAGATGGTCCAACAGAAAAGTTTTCTTTAAAACATATTGTAGCACATTTGTCTAAAGTGTTAGGTATAGATGTTCAATTCGCAAATGATTGTATTGGTGTAGAAGCAGTAGAGAAAGCAGCTGCGTTACAAGCTGGTCAAGTATTGTTATTAGAGAACTTGCGTTTTTATAAAGAAGAAGAAAAAGGGGATCTTGCTTTTGCTGAAAAATTAGCAAAGCTAGGTGACGTATATGTAAACGATGCATTTGGTACTGCGCACCGTGCACACGCTTCAACAGCAATCATTGCTCAATTCTTTGCTAAAGAAAATAGAACCTTCGGTTTAGTAATGGAAGGGGAAGTAGTGAGCGCTGAAAAAGTATTACATGCTGCACAAAAACCTTTCACTGCGATTATTGGTGGTGCGAAAGTATCTGATAAAATTTTAATTATTGAAAACTTATTAGATAGAGCGACTGATATTATTATTGGTGGGGGTATGGCGTATACTTTCTTTAAAGCACAAGGAGGTAAAATTGGTAATTCCATTCATGAAGATGATCGTATGCCGCTTGCATTAGAAATTTTAGCCAAAGCAAAAGCAAAGGGCGTGCATATTCATTTGCCTGTTGACAATATTATTGCAGATGGTTTTAGTAACACTGCAAATACTAAAAACTGCGCTAGCGGGGAAATACCGGATGGTTGGGAAGGTTTGGATGCAGGTATTGAATCTAGAGCTCAGTTTGCCAAAGTGATTTTAGCGAGTAAAACTATTTTATGGAATGGTCCAATGGGTGTTTTTGAAATGAGCAATTTCCAAGCAGGTACTAAAGCCATTGCAGATGCGGTGGCTGAAGCAACTCAAAAGGGTGCTTTCAGTTTAGTGGGAGGTGGCGACAGTGTGGCAGCCGTTAACCAGTTTGGTTATAATGACAAAGTAAGCTACGTGAGCACCGGTGGGGGAGCGATGTTAGAATACTTTGAAGGTAAAGTGCTTCCAGGAATAGCGGCTATCAAAGGATAGACGGTTCTTATAAAAATGTTAAAAATCCCTTTTCGTTTTCGGAAAGGGATTTTTTTGTCAGGACTTTCCGTCAGTAAATGAGTTTGGTACTTGCTTTGCTCTATCTTTATAAACAAATACAAAACTATGTTACGTAAAAATTTAGGTTTATTCATTTTTTTAGGTGTAATCGTTATTTTATTCGGTTGGGGATGTAATGGTTACAATGGCTTAGTAAACCAAGACGAGAATGTAAATCAAGCTTGGAATAATGTTCAAAGTGATTACCAAAGACGTGCGGATTTAATTCCCAATTTGGTGAATACTGTTAAAGGCGAAGCCAACTTTGAGCAAACAACTTTACAAAATGTAATTGCTGCTCGTGCAAGCGCTACACAAATGAAAGTAGATGCTAAAGATTTGACTCCAGAAAAATTACAACAGTTCCAAGCAAGTCAAGGTCAATTGTCTCAAGCATTGGGTCGTTTATTGGTTGTTTCTGAAAATTATCCTAACCTAAGAGCGAATGATGCTTTCCGTGGATTGCAAGCGCAATTAGAAGGAACAGAGAACAGAATCAAAGTTTCTAGAAATGATTTTAATGCTGCAGTTGCAGACTATAATAAAAGAGCTAGATCATTCCCGGTGAATTTATTAGCGGGTGTGTTCGGATTTAAAACTAAGGAAGGATTTAAAGCAGAAGAAAGTGCATCAAAAGCACCGGAGGTTAAATTTTAATCAAGCTGTTTTATAATCAACCATTATGTGGAACCCATTTTCGCTTTTTAAATCTTCTTCACAAAACTTATTGAGTGCCTCGGACAAGCAAATGCTTGTCCAGGCTATTCAAGCTGCAGAGAAAACGACTAGCGGAGAAATTCGCGTGTTTGTTGAATCTAAGATTCCTAAAAAACAAGATGCTTTACAAAGAGCTACTGAAATATTTTTTAAGAATAAGATGAACGAAACCAAAGACCGCAATGGTGTATTGGTATATGTTGCAATAGAAGATAAAAAATTAGCTGTGTATGGCGATCAAGCAATACACGAAAAAGTAGGTATTGAATTTTGGTATAGTCAGGTACAAGAAATGACTTCACATTTTAAAGAAGGTGGTTATGTAGAAGGAATGACTAAAGTAGTCACTGCTGTTGGACATGCTTTAACGGATCATTTTCCTTATGATAGAGTGACGGATGTAAATGAATTATCTGACGAAATCTTGGTGGGTAAATGAGTAAACTTTTCAAACTATTTATTACGTTTTTCTTTTTAACGATTACATCCAATGTAATTGCTCAAAATGTATTGCCTAAACCCAATCCTCCAAAATTAGTAACCGACCAGGCAGGTGTTTTAACCCCTGAGCAGTTGCAAGCTTTGGAAGCTAAACTAGTGGCTATTGACGATAGTAGTTCTAATCAAATTGCTGTGGTGATTTTATCTTCTTTAGAGGGACAACCCAAAGAAGAGTATGCCACTAAATTATTTAGAGAGTGGGGAATTGGTAATAAAAAAACCAATAATGGTGTGCTGCTTTTAGTAGCCATACAAGATAGACAAATAAGAATTGAAGTAGGGTATGGATTGGAAGGGGCTATTCCAGACATTACAGCTTTAAGTATTATTGATAACGATATTAAACCAGCCTTTAAAGCGGGTGCTTATTATGAGGGCTTGGATAAAGCCACCGATGATTTAGCCAAAGCTGCGGTAGGAGAATATAAAGAAGCAAGAAAGAAAAGAACAAAAAGCAAGGGCAATCCATTGGTCTTTATTATGATTGTCATTGTTATCGTAATCATCCTTGGTAAAAAAGGGGGTGGCGGCGGATCAAATATTAATGGTGGAGGTTTCTCTGATTTTACGACCGGTATGTTATTAGGTTCATTATTGAACGGTGGATCTAGTCGTGGAAGTGGATGGGGAGGTGGAGGCTTTGGTGGTGGAGGTGGATTTGGAGGCTTCGGCGGCGGTAGCTCCGGTGGTGGTGGAGCTGGCGGTGGCTGGTAAACATATTAAAAAAGGAGTCTTGTGGACTCCTTTTTTTTTGCGCATCAATTTCTTATAACTTAGGTAATACTTCTGTTACCATATCTACCAATGCTTGTTCTCCTCTATCTTTTTTTCCTTTTAAGATCATGCCTAAAATCTTTCCATTAAAATAAGGATCTGTTTGTGTTCTATAACCCTGTGGTATAGCATCTCTAAATCCTACAATCAAATCAATGCCTTTTTTAAATTTAACAGGATCGGCTGTTTTAATCAGTAATTGAGCAAAACTAGTCGTCATGTAAAATTTCTCTGATGACTGAATATTTAATGCTTCATATTTACCAGCAACAAAATCAAAAACAGATTCATCACCGTACTTAGTAATAATATTGGTCACAGCTGTATTCAATCTTTTCTTAGTGGTGTTTTTACTTTCTTTATAAGCTATCTCTTTGGCCATGATGCTATCTAATTTTTCCAAAGCTTCTAATGCTGCACCACTTACAGAGTAAGAAGAATCCTTGGTCCAATCTATAAAATACTTTTTGTATGACTCTTTTTCTAAAGAGCCAATAATATCAATGGCTGTTTCTCTATTGCTTTTGTTCACATCTTTTGATGCAATTGTAAAGATGGCTGCTTCCGTTACACTATCCAAAGTTTTTGGATTGTAAGCTGTCATTGCAGCTGCTCTAATCACATAAAAACTATCTTGTAATCCTTTTTTCAAAATGTCTGCAGCCATGCTACTGCCTTCATTTTCGCTTGCTTCCTGAACAGCTTCCAATCTATCCAAGAAATTTCTAGCATGTTTCATTTGATAAACATATTGCTCTATGGGTTTGGATTCATCTTTTGACCAAAGCAATACTTTATCATTGTCTACATTCACATTGTCTGGAGCTACTGCTGCATCAAAATAAAAACTATCTACTCTGTTTTTGCTCCATACATCATAATGATTTCTTTTTCCTTGCACATATACATCTATGCCAATTGGTAATGCAAAAACCTTCTCCTGTACCTGTGTTTGTTGCAATTTCACCATCACTTGCTTTTTGGCAGCATCATAGTTTTGAGTGATTCTTACATATGGATGTCCGCTTCCAAAATACCATTGATTAAAAAACCAATTCAAGTCTTTTCCAGTCACTGCTTCAAAAGCTAACTTTAATTTAACCGCTGATCCTGTTTTGAATTGATTGTCTACTAGGTATTTATTTAAAGAGGCAAAGAAAGCTTCGTCACCAACATAATGTCTTAACATGTTTAATATGCGTCCACCTTTTTGGTAGCTCACTAAATCAAACATGTCTTCTCTGTCTTTATAAAAAAAGCGGACTAAATCTTTTTCAGCATCTGCAGGACTTGATAAATAACCTCTAAGTCCCTTGTAGTTTTCATAAGCGCCTTCGTCCTTCCCTTTACTATGCTCGGCCCACAAAGTTTGGCTATAGTCTGCAAAGCTTTCATTCACGGTTAAATTGCTCCAGCTTTCTGCAGTCACTAAATCTCCAAACCAATGATGAAACAATTCATGTGCAATAGTAGATTCCCATGCGTTCTCATCTACCAATTCCCTAGCGTCTTGTTGCACTGCATCGCTATGTAATGTTGCAGTGGTATTTTCCATCGCACCACTTACATAATCTCTTCCACTGATTTGCGCATATTTTACCCAAGGGAAATTCACTCCTAATATTTTTTCATAAAAAGCCATCATCGCTGGTGTATTACCATAAATTTTGCGCGCTACTTTCTCGTATTCTTTTTCTACGTAATATGAAAGTTCAAGATTTCTTTTTGCAACAGAATTCTTCTTTTTTCCATCAGACGCCTTCGCGTCTTCTCCTTTATATGAATCCTTCACAATCGCATAATCTCCCACACCTATAAAGAATAAATAAGGAGCATGTGGCTGATCCATTTTCCAAACATCTAATCTGGTGCCATTTTTATTGTCAACTTGTTTTACCAATAATCCATTGGATAAACTCACATATTTACTAGGTACAGTTAAATGAAACTCTTGTGTGGTTTTTTGATTGGTCTTATCTATAATTGGTATCCAAACCGATGTGCCTTCTGTTTCACCCTGTGTCCAAATTTGTGTAGGTTTATTTTTTTCTGTACCTAATGGGTTAATAAAATACAATCCTTTTGCATCAGTAATCGCTGCACTGCCCTTAGCCTTATAATCATTTGGCTTGGCTGTGTATTTTATATAAACAGTGTATTTTTCATTCTTGGTATAAGTCTTATCTAATGTGATGGTTAATTGCAAACTATCATAGGTATAGGATAAATTTTTTCTTGCATTGTTTTTTTCCATCGCTACCTGGTGAATATCCATTCCTTTTGCATCCAATACCAAAACATTACTTGCATAAAAATGAGGATGCAATTGCAACCAAGCTTCTCCATTTAATTGTGATTTAGTGTAGTCGAAACCCGCTACCAGCTTGGTGTGTATTAAATCGTGTTTTTTTTCTGCAAAGCCACGATATTCATTTTCTTGTGCAATAACTGTTATTAAAACAGAAAAAAATAATGCTCCTAAACAAAAAATCTTCTTCATCATTTTTAATATTTGGTTCTAAGTTAAGCAAGGCTTTTGAAAATGTAGTAGTTTAGCATCATAATCAAATGATAAAATGAAAAGGTATTTCTTGGAGCTTTGTTATGATGGTGCCAGTTTTGGAGGTTTTCAAATTCAAAACAATGTAGACACTATTCAAGGTGCGGTGCAAGCAGCCCTGAAAACCTTATATAGAGAAAACATCGAACTTACAGGTGCTTCAAGAACTGATGCTGGTGTGCATGCTTTGCAAAACTTTTTTCATTTTGATACTGATATTGTAATTATACAGAAACAGGTGTACAATTTAAATGCAATTTTACCCAACAGCATTGTGGTTAAAGCCATTTACGAGGTTCCTTCAACAGCACATTGCAGATTTGATGCCACCACCAGGTCTTATATATATAAGTTGCATACCCAAAAAGACCCTTTTTTAGAAGGTAGATCTTGGTATTATCCTTTCCCAATAGACTTCAACCTACTAAATCAGGCCACTCAAACCCTTTTAAACTTCACCCATTACGAGAGTTTTTCCAAGAAAAATACTTCGGTAAATACCTTCGAATGCAGTGTTAGTAAGGCTTTATGGCAGGTAGAGGGGGCAAATATGCATTTTCATATCGACTCTAATAGATTCCTAAGAGGCATGATCAGGGGTTTAGTGGGAACCCTTTTACAGGTGGGTAGGGGTCAAATTACTGTGGACGAGTGGATGGATATCGTGGCTTCCAACAATGAACAAAGGGTAGATTTCTCTACTCCGGCCTATGGATTGTATTTATCTGCTATACAATACCCCGATTTTCTGAAAAAAATTGACTAATCAAAAAGCCTTGCTAATACTAGCTTTCGTACCATAATGGACGGATATAGAGCCATTTAAACGAAAAAAAATCAAAAATAGTATGTAATAAATTTGGCTAAGAGTAATTGCTCCTTATCTTTGCCGCCCGTTAATGACAAACAGGTCTAAACGGGAAGTTCTCTGAAGCATTTTTACAGCAAAAAAACTTTAAAATAATTCAACCAAAAATTGGTGGTTACCAAGAAGCGCTGTATCTTTGCCCTCCCTCATAAAAAAGGGGCCAGTTCTCAGAAATAATATCGCCTAACTAATTGAAAAATAATTATTAATTATTTGGAATAAAGTTTGGTGGTTAAAAATAATGTGCCTACCTTTGCACCCCGCTACGAATAATAGCGATGCAAAACAAGCATAAAGATCTTTGAAAGTTTGGAAACAATAGTAACTGATTAATTGAAAAAATCAGGTAAAGGTTACAGCATCAAAAAAATTAAATCAGACGTTAATTTCGGATTTATTTGAGATTGATAGTCAGATCAAACAACATTTACAATGGAGAGTTTGATCCTGGCTCAGGATGAACGCTAGCGGCAGGCTTAAT
>VFQS010000329.1_pt1 | contig 56728 bp, 76 predicted proteins | sample 3512361 | NCBI WGS metagenome assembly VFQS01 (sample SAMN10412375, study PRJNA504923) | tailings metagenome | isolation source: Relicate 1 Philex TSF3 active mining | place: Philippines | reverse complement strand
GAATTATTGGAATTATTGGAATTATTGGAATTATTGGAATTTGAATTATTAGAATTATTGGAATTATTGGAATTATTATTTTCTACATCACTATCTGAATCACTATCATTATTAATATTAATTGTTGAAATTAAATTAGATGAATTAGAATTAGAATAATTATTATAATAATTATAAATAATATTAGATGTAATATAATAATTAGTTTGATATTGATTAGTAATATTAGATGTAGTATAATTATTAATTTGAGTTTCATTAGTAATATTTGATGTAAAAATATTAGAAATTGTATTATTATTAGTAATATTTGATGTTAATATATTAGAATTTATATTATAATTTGATGTAATATAATAAGAATTATAATAATCGATTGTATCATAATTTGAAGTAATATAATAAGAATTATAATGTTCAGTTGTATTATTGTTAATATTAGAAGTTATAAAATTAGAATTAAAAAAATTTTGAAAAATTGTTGAAGGTTGCGAATAATTATTATAAGTATAGCATTTAATCACCCCTCCCACCATCGCCACCTCCACGTCCACCGCCTCTGCCTTCATCACGAAACCACGGATAGGGAAAAAAAGGTGGATAATAATGATGATGTCCATGATGTCCGTGATGGTCATGATGATCATGATGTCCGTGATGGTCATGATGATGATGTGGATGATGATGATGAAGAGCATGAATTATTTTTTCAGCTTGTAAATCATTACGAACATTATCATTATTATAAGAATTGATTAAATTACGTGTTTCATTATTATCTTTGATGATAGATAATTTAATATCATTACCAACTTCAGCGAGTTTTTGTTCTAATCCTAAACGATTTTTAGCTGCTTCAATTTGCATATTAGCATAATTATCTGCTGCTTGTCTAGTTAAATTCATTTCAGATCTATCTATACTTTTATCTAAAGCAGAATGAACTTTCAGTAATTCAATCATATTGGCGTTATGATGATTATCAGCTAAACGACCAAGACTGTTTTCAACTTTTAATAAATCATTATTAATTCCATTAAAATTACGTTCAGCTTGAAGATAATAATCACCAATACGACGTTCAAGATTTTGATTTTGAGTAGAATTAAAAAGTCTAGTTTCACCAAAATTTCTTTCAGTAGTTATTCCAGCTTCTTTAATAGCTGAATTTAAGATATTATTAGTTTGATTTAAAAGTGAATTCATATTATTACCAATTCTTTCAGTAGTTAATAAATTAGTAGATCCATTTCTATCAGTAGCATTTATATTATCAGCACCAATTCTTTCTAAAGAATGAGATAAAGTAGAACCAACTCTATCAACAGCACCAAGAGTAGTTGAACCAATTCTTTCAGTTGCTGCTAATTGATTATTATAAGTAGCATTAATTAAATCCTTTAAACCAGTATTAACAGAATTTAAATTTTGATTAGCAAAAGCATTATTCATTTGTGATAAATGTTCATTTCTTTGATTTTCAGAGGCTAAACTTTGCATAAGTGCATTTAAATTACGTTCTTGAGTAGCTCGAATAGTATCAACTGCGTTTCTTTGTGATTCAAGAAGAGTTGCTGTTTGGCTAGCATTATTAATAATTCCTAACATTGCATCAACTGATTGTCCAGTATTACCGTTCATACTTTTCTAAAATTATTTCACATTTTTTTAAAAAAATCAAAAAAAATAATTATATAAACGTATATGTTAAAATAATATTAAATAATGAAGTTAAAATGGACAAATTGCAAAAGAAAAAGAGAGGCTGTAGACAGTGATAGTGATGAAAGCACAGATAGTTCAATTAGTAAAATACCTTTTATTATAAATAAAAGCCCTAATAGTTATATTTATTCAAATTTTAATCATATTTATTTTAATAATGATATTACACCAGATACAGCATTTGAATTAAATAAAGAAATTAGAAGTGTGCAAACAAAAATTAAAACTGTATCTGCTTCATTGGGAATTGAGGAACAACCAATTTATCTTCATTTAACTACTGATGGAGGCACTATTTATTCTGCATTATCAATTATTGATTGTATTGCATCATTAACAATTCCTTTATATACAGTAGTAGATGGTTATGTAGCATCAGCAGGAACTTTAATTTCGATAATGGGAGAAAAAAGATATATGACAAAAAATTCTTATATGTTAGTTCATGAATTACGTTGTGGATATTGGGGAAAAATGACTAGTATAGAAGAAGAAGTATCAAATTTAAAAAAGATAATGAAACATATTACAAATATTTATCTTAAAAAAACAAAAATAGATAAAAAAGAAATTAAAGAAATTCTTAAAAAAGATATTAATTGGAATATTAGAGAATGTATTAAATATGGTTTAATAGATGAAGAATATAAATAGATATAAATATTATTTTTATATTTAGAATTGTCTATAAAAATGGAACAATTCTATCAAGACTGGTATAAAAATTCTAAATATTGGTTTAATCAAAATAATGAATTTGATTATTATTTATCTAAAAATTACGGATATTTAATTGATTATTATAATAATGATTATAAATCAATTTATGGAATTTTAATTTATGATCAATTAACTCGTCATTATTATAGAAATGAAGTTGCTAATCATATAATTACTTATTTTAATAGAAAGGCTTTAGAAATTGTTTTGAAGGAATTAGAAAATTTGGATAATTATACATATAATGATTGGTCATTTATTATTCTAGTTTTAAGACATACAAATGAACGCAAATATTTATTATATGCAATGGTTGAAGCTTGGAAACGAGGTTCTAAAAGTTTTTTAAAGGCTACTTATAATAGAGCAAATTTTAAAGAAGAATTGGATTTTTATGATTGTAGTCAGGATTATTATAATTATTATAATTTTAATAGAGATATTTTAGAATTTAATCCAATTGAAGATATTAAAGAAAAATGTTTAAATTATTTGGGTGATTATTCTAAAATTTCAAATGATAATAATCCAATAATTGTTAGTCTTTCAGGTGGAGTTGATTCAATATCTTGTTTATATTCAATGGTTAAATTATATGGAAATAAAAGAATTATAGCAGTTCATATTAATTATAATAATAGAATTGAAACAGATTATGAATGTGATTTTCTTATATGGTTTTGTAGTAAATTAAAAATTCATTTATATATAAGAACCATCCGAGAAATCCAAAGACAACAAGCAATTAATAATGATATGCGAGAAGTTTATGAAAATTATACAAAAAGAGTTCGATTTAATTCATATAAAAAAGCATTTGAATTGGAAGGAGGAATAGGAATACCAATAGTAATATTAGGACATAATAAAGATGATTGTTTAGAGAATATATTAACAAATATAGCTTATAAGAATAAATATGATAATTTAAATGGAATTGAAATATTAATGATAATAGATAATATTAATTTTTATAGACCTATAATTGAAATTTCTAAAAAAGATATTTATGATTTTGCACATAATAATTATTTACCTTATTTAAAAAATTCTACACCTGTTTGGTGTCAAAGAGGTAAAATTAGAACTTCAGTAGTTCCAATATTGGAAAAATGGGATTTTAGAGTTATTGATGGATTATTTAATATTACATCAATTTTAAAAGATCTTCATTTAAATTTATATATGACAGTAAATAATAATTTTAAAATTAAAGATGAAATTCCAATTACTAATTTAAATACTAGTATTTTATATTGGAAATATGGAATATTTAAATTATTTAATTTTTATCCATCTAATAAAAGTTTAAATGCATTAGTAGAAAGATTAAATTTATTTAAGGAAAATTATAAAATTAAAGAAATAAATAAAAAAACAAAAATAATAATAAATAAATGTTTATATTTATCATTATGGAAAACAAAAATAACTTCAATTATTTGTTATGAATTTATAATTGACAATAATAACAATTAAAATAATCCATTCTTTGAAAATGATTTTTAAATTTTAATCTGTGAAAATCAAAACATACTTTAGGTAATTTATTTTTAAAATTCATTTCAAAATCTTCAAGATTATCAAGTGAATTATTTATATTAAATTTTAAATATTTATCCTTAATATTATCATAAATTCCCATATCTTGGCGACAAATCGGACATGAAATACCAGCTTCTTCAAAACTATTTTTATAATCATATTGAATAATACAATTAAAATGGAATGAATGACCACAATCAGTTAAAAATGCATTTTTACGAATATTAATTTCATCATAACAAATTGGACAAGTTTCCCCGATTTTAATATAATGTTTAATTTGAAGATTATCAATAATATTCCTTCTTATTTTGCGATTATAACTTTCATATTTATAAAAATCACTATCATAATTTAAAATAGTGTATTTAGCAATTTTATTGGGTCCTTGTTTATCATTTGAAATTAAAATTGAACTTCCATCATAATTATTAAAAGTATCTTCTAAAGTAGTCATAATTATTTATAAATAATTATTAATAAAAATAAATCATTTTTTTATGAATAAACTTTAATCCATTTATCAAAAAATAAATCATTTGTTGATTTATTAATATTATTGGGTCCAAACCAATCATTTGGATAAATAACAATTTTATCTTCAAATTTACTTAAATAAGCACTAAACCAAGAAAAAGTGGAATTTGCAATTATAAAATGATTACAACCACTCATATATAATAAATCTTCATAATCTTTTAGATTAGGTTTTAATTCATAAAATTTTAGATAATCTAATTTTTTATCAATTTTATTTTTAAATTCTTCAATATAATCATTAACCAATAAATCATCATTACTTTCTGCAAAAATTAAAAATTTATAATCTTCAATATTTGGTATAATATCAATTAATTTATTAATAGCATTAATAAAATAAGATGATTTTAATAAACAATGATTAGATTGATTATAAGAACCATCACCAAATCTTAAATGAATTGCAATTGCTTTATATTCCAGTTGATATTTATCTAAAAATGGTTGCATTTGAAGAATATCAATAATTTTTTGTTTATTATGATGGAAATATTTAGGAGATTGAAAATAACCTTTAATTACTTGAGCTTCAGTTGGAATAGGTAAATAATGAAATTCCTTTTCTTCATATGCAGGTCTATTTTGAACATTACTTATATTATCTTCAATTTTAAATACCATTGATTTAAGAAAATTTGTAAAATAGAATTTAAAGGGATTATTAGGAATAGGATAAATAGTAAAATCTTTATTTTCATCTATTGCTTTAGAAATAGCAGTAAATAACATAAATAACTGATTTCCTAGTGCTGCATATAAAATAACACAAACTTTATTCATTATAATTTTAATTACTATAAATTCTTTAAATATATAAAGATTTATAATATATAAATTAATTATAAATAATGGAAAAATATGTTAATTTTGATAAAATACCAGAAAATATAAAAAGAATTAAATTGGATGTTGGTTTATCTTGTAATGCACCATATACAATAAAATGGTTGGAACAAGAAAATGATTTATATGTATTTGGATTTGAACCTAATCCTTATTCAGTATATTCAGTAATACAAATATTTAATAATAGACAAGATAATAATAGATTTCAATTAATACCTGTTGCTTTAAATAATGTAGAAAAAGAAACTATATCAGATTTTTATTGTATGGGTAGTCAAAATGTAGGAACATCTAGTTTAAATAAACCAAATACAAATTCTTTAGGAATACCATTACAAGAAATTATTAAAGTTTCAGTGTTTCCATTGAAAGATTTTTTAGAAAAATTTGATTGGAATAGATTTCCATATATAGAATATATGAAAATAGATGCTCAAGGTTCAGATATTGATATTGTTAAAAGTGCAGGTGAATATTTAAAAAAAATTGTATACATTACATTAGAAGAAGAAAAATTTGCAAATTATGAAAATATTGAACATAATAATTTGAATGAATTTCAAAAATATTTTGAAAGTATGAATTTTATAATGGTAACACATCCAAATACTGTAGATCCTACATTTTTAAATAAAAATTATTATCATTTAAAAGATGAAATTAATATTTTTCAAGGTTATTAATTTATTTTTTTCTTCGAGTATTTCCACCACCAACTTTTATTTTATCTAAAATAGAACATAATTCATTTAATTTTAAAACTATCATTTTTAAATCATCAATAGTATCATTATTTGTAGTTGTTGCTAATTTACCATCAATTTTAGTAATTAAATCTTTAATTTCATCCTTATAATTCTTTTTCTTATCATTATGATTAGCTGATAATGCAATCCAACCAAAACGTTTAACTAAATTATTATACCAATTATGAATTTCTGGAATAGTTAAACCATCCATTTTTCTATAATTTTCTTTTGTTTATAATTATTAATTTTCAAACGCATTATAAAAACAAAAAAATAGTTTTAACAAATTAAACATAATGCTCTAGGAATTGCAATATAACTTCTACAATAAACCAAATGTAATTGATTATAATTTTTATCAATTCTTACTAATAAATAACCACCTACTATTTCTAGAATAGTTGCATCATATTCGTTATCATAACGAAGAATATTAGAATTTTCCAAATAATTAAGTATTTTTTCAATTATAAAATTTTCATCAAAATAAAGGATTACTTCATAATCAAGTTGTTCTAAATTAAATCCAACATCTTCATTAAGCATTTCATCAATAATTTCTTTAATATCATTATCTAATTCCATTTTTTTTATAAATTTTATAATATTTAAAAATCATTTTTTATTATTATTATATTTAAAAAAAATAAAATTATTAATTATAAATATGATTAAATTTAAAGGTTATGAAATTTCATATCAAGAAATAGATGATTATTTTAAAGATATGAAAATGAATAGATATTTAAGAGAAAAAGAATTAGAAGAAATTGCAATAAGTCATAAAGATTTATTATTAGAATATAATAAAAATAAACCACCTATTGATGATATTTCCTTAAATACATTTCAATTTAAGGAATTTAAAGAAATTAAAAATGATTTATGTTATAATAACTTAAATGGAAATATAAATTATAGTTGTAATAATGCATTATTTCATTTATTAAATAATATAATTGCAAAACAAAAAGAAGAAAAATTAATTAAAAAAATTGATGAATTAAAAAAAACCACAGAATATATATATGTATTAATTCTAGCATTATTTATAAATTTTTATTGGTTTTATTAAGCATTTTTTCAAAATCTATTGTAAATATACCAATATTATTTTCAAAATCATAATCTGAAAATGAATAATCATTTTTATTTTTAAATAATTGAATTATTTCAGGATTATGATTAAATGATAATTGGTTCCATTTAATTTTATCCAAATTTTTTTTTAATAATTTAATTGCATTTGGATTACGTGATAAATAAGACCAATTAATTTTATCTTGGTTTTCTTTAAGAAGTTTAATTGCATTTGGATTATGTGATAATGCATTCCAATTAATTTTATCTTGATTTTTTTTTAATAATTTAACTCCATTTGGATTAGCTGAAAAATAATTCCAATTAATTTTATCTTGATTTTTCTCAAGCAACTTAATTGCATTTGGATTACTTGATAAAGCATTCCAATTAATTTTATTTTGATTTTTTTCAAGAAGCTTAATTGCATTTGGATTAGCTGACAAATAATTCCAATTAATTTTATTTTGATTTTTTTTTAATAATTTAACTCCATTTGAATTTAAAGACAATTCATTCCAATTAATTTTATCTTGATTTTTCTCAAGTAATTTAATTGCATTTGGATTACGTGATAAATAATTCCAATTTATTTTATTTGGATTTTGTTTTAAATAATCAATAAGAATAGGATTAGGATTTAAACATAATAAATCTTCATCAATTTTATCACTAATCCAATCATAAATTTTCCAAATAGGTTTATTTAATTCTATAATTTTTACTAATTCTGATTTAGTTAATTTATCAATATTATTTACAATAATTTTTTTATTTTTTATAATTTTTATTAAATTATTTTTAGTAATCATTTATTATATTATAAAAATAAAAAATTAATTTTTAAAGCATTTTTACAAAATCCATTGTGAAAATATTAATATTCATACATATATCATCTGTATAAATAACTTTTTCTGGTTTATTTTTAAGAATTTGAATTGCTTCAGGATTTGTATTTGCTTGAATACTATTCCAATCTATTTTTTTAGGATTAGCTTTTAATAATTCAATTCCATTAGGATTTTCTGATAATTCACTCCAATTTATTTTTTTAGGATTAGTTTTTAATAATTCAATTCCATTTGGATTGGCTGATAAAAATTTCCAACTAATTTTTTTAGGATTAGCTTTTAATAATTCTATAGCATTTGGATTAGCTGATAATTCTTTCCAATCAACTTTATCTAAATTCTTCTCTAATAACTCAATAGCATTTGGATTACAAGATAATGTATTCCAATCAATTTTATCTTGGTTCTCTTCAAGAATTTTAATAGCATTTGGATTTGTAGATAGTTCTTCCCAATCAACTTTATCCAAATTTTTCTCTAAAATCGAAATTGCATTTATATTTCCTGATAACCAAGACCAATCAACTTTATCCAAATTTTTCTCTAAAATCGAAATTGCATTTATATTTCCTGATAACCAAGTCCAATTAATTTTATCTTGATTTTTCTCAAGTAATTCAATTGCATTTATATTATCAGATAAATTATTCCAATTAATTTTATCTTGATTTCTTTCTAATAATTTAATTGCTAATGGATGAGTATTTCTAGATAATCCTCCCCAAAATATCTTATCTGTATTACATAATAATAATTCCATTGCATTCTGATTAGAAGATAAACCTTTCCAATCAATTTTATTTGGATTTTGTTTTAAATAATCAATAAGAATGGGATTTTTATTTTGACATAAATAATAAGGATTTATTTTAGTAATCCAATCATAAATTTTCCAAATAGGATTATTAAATTCGATTATAGCAATTAATTCTTCTTTGGTTAAATTTTCAATATTACTTACAATAATTTTTTTTTTATTAATAATTTTAATTAAATAACTTTCACCAATCATTTTTATATTATAAAAATTAAATTAAAAAAATCATTTTTTATTTTTTAATAAATAATAAATATCCAAATGTAATTGAAGTTAAAATTATACAAATATTTATTTTTCTATTTAAATAATCAAATTCTGTTTCTTTTTTATTTTTATGTTTTATTACTAATGATAATAAATTAGATACTTCATCTATTCCACCATCATCTTTAAATATTAATTCATAATTATTTTTATCATAATTATCAGTATTTAAAGGATTAAATTTAAATACCGATACAATAGAGGAATTACCACCATATTTACATAATTTCTTATCATTTAAATCCAATAAAAAATCACTATGATTTTTAATTATTTCAAGAGTTTCTTTATATTTATCGTGTTCATTTTTTTTAAGTTCTATTTGAGATTTTTTATAATTATCTCTACTAATTTTCATATCTTCAAAATATTTATAGATATCATTATAAGTAATTTTATGACCTTGAAATTTAAAACTCATTATTATTTGAATAATAATTTTTAAATAATAATTAAATCATTTTTTATTTATAGAAGATGAATATAAGTAAAATTATTGTTTCAGTATTTGCATTATATTTATTAATATTTTGTAATTTTACAAAAGAATTAATAGGATGTAAATTTAATTATTTATTAGATACTAATATATATTATAAACATTTAATAGCATTTATATTATTATTATTTTTAATAATTCTTATTGATGAAGAAAATATAAATAAAAATTTATTATATAATATTGGTTTAGCAATAATAATTTATATTTTATTTATAATATCTACTCGTATTAACCATTTATTAATTATAATAATATTAGGTATATTATTAATTATTTATATTTTGGATAAATCAGCAGAAAAGGAAAAAGAAACAAATATAGATTTATATAATACTTATAAATATTATCAATTAATATTAATAATAATCGTAATTATATTAATGACAATAGGATTTATTTATTATTTTTATAAAAAATATATAGAATATAATAAAAATTTTTCAATATTAAGTTTTATTTTTGGAAATCTTAAATGTAAATTAAAATAAAAAAAATGATTTATTTTTATAATTTATTTTAAATAAAAAATGGAAAGTAAATTACTAACACTGATTGATAAAAATAAAAGTAATATTAGTAATGGAGATTATCTAGAAATATGTAATATGCTTAAAAAAATGCATAATAAAAATAAAAATTATTATTTAGTTAAATATTATAAATTAACATTTGAAAATGATTTAAAGAATAATAATATAAAACAGAATTTTAAAATTAAAATTAAAAAAGTTATAATAGAAGATGAAGAAATATTAGAAAAATTAAAAGTTATATGTTGTGGAATTTCACGTATTCCAAATCATAAATTTAAATTTGTTACAGATGAAAATAACGAAACTCATTTAGAAACCAATTGTCATTGTCATAAAAATAAAAGTCATACTATTTATGATGATGATGACGAAGACGAGGAAAATTTATCAATTGAATATGATGATATATTTGTAATAAATTATGAAAAAATTGAAGAATAAAAAATGATTTATTTTTTCATAATTTAAATTAAATAAAAATGGAAAATAAATATTTAGTGAAATATTATAAATTATCATATATAAATGATTTAAGATTAAATAATATAAAACAAGGATTTGAAATTAAAACAAAAAAAGTTATAATTGATGATGATGAAACATTAAATAATTTAAAAGATTTATGTGATAACTTTACATCAAAACCTACTTATAAATTTAATTTTATAACAAAAGAAGATAATGAAACATATTTAGAATGTAATCCTAAATGTTGTGATAGAAAATTTCATTTTATATTAACTGATGAAGAAAAAGATGATATATTAGGAATTTGCTATGATGATATATTAGTAATAGATTATAAAAAAATATAATATTAAAAAATGATTTATTTTTTATTATTTGAATTATAAAAAAATGGAAGAACAAATGTTTACATTGGAAAATTTAATTAAAATTAAACAAGTTATTGAATTATGTAAATATGATGATAATATAATTTTATATAAAATTTATGCAAAATCATTCATTAAATTATGTAAGGATTGGACAGAAAATCGAGTATTGGATGAAAATCGTATAAATCAAATTAAAGAAGCTTATATTAAAAATGATAAAGTTTTATTAACATCATCATTTCGAGTTTTTTATGATAAAAGCAATAAAGAATTAACTATAATTGATGGACATCATAGAAAAAAATCTTTAATTGAATTATGTAAAGATGATATAAATGGTGAATTTAATCCAATGATATTATTAGTTATTCATGAATTTGATAATTTAAATGATGATATATTGCATGATTTACATATAAAAAGTAATATGTCAAAACAATTAGAATTATATCAAATTCCATCAAAATTAAGAAAAATGTTAATTGATAAAATTAAAAAGGATTGTGTATTATCAAATGGAATTTCAAAAACCGTAAATGCGAAAACTGCACGTTATCCAAAAATTAGTTTAAACGAATTAGCTGAATTATCTGGAAAGATTTTATTAGAATATCCAGAATTAAAATTAGATGATAGTAATTTGGAAAAATGCAATATTAAATTAGATGAAATAATAGTTAATTTGAAAAAAATAAATAATTATTTATCATTAATATTTATAAATGATAATTTTAGAAAATTAGGTTATGGATTAAATAAAAAAGAAATAGAAAGAATAAATAAATGTTTTGAATTTAATTTTTATTTGAATATGGTAGAAAGTCCATATTCAATTGAAAATTGGTTTAAATATATAAAAAATCCAGAAGAATATTTTATACAATTACAAATTATTATTGATTAATCTTTTTTTTGATTTATGCGACCTCAAAAAGTTGCATTTAAAATATACAAAGATCTAAAAAATGCAACTTTTTGAATTTAAATATTCTTGTAATCTACTTTTCATTTTTATATTTAATTTATGTAAATCATTAAAACTTTCTGCATTTTTTATAGGTTTATCATATGATAATAATGGTGAAACTTCACTGTTAGAATAAGGACTTGGAGAATTATTTTTAAATCTATTTCTAATTGTTATAATTTCATTACGAATATCCATAATAACTAAAGTATGTTGTGCCAAAGTTTCACAAATTAAATTAGTTTGATTATATTTTTCTTTTAAATTATCATTAAAATCTTTTAATAATTGATTATATTTACTTGATAAATCATTATATTTATTTTCCAATAAATTATAATCATAGGTAATTATAAAACTATCATTTAAAATCCAAATAAAACACATAAATGAAATAGAATAAATATAAATTGTATCAATGTATAAAATAAATAATTTATAAATAAATTGTGAAATTATAAAACTAAATAGATGAAAATAAAAATTTTTAATAAAAACTATAATTGTTTTTTTCATTTTTTTCTATTATAATAATTCAATAATAATATCGCAATGATTACTTTTTATATTATAATAATTCATATAATCATTAAGAGTTAAATATAAATTAAAATAAGGATTATTATTATCAAATAATTCTTTTGGATTTTTTTTCAAAACTTTGAGGATTTTAATATTTGTATATTTATTTTCACTTAAATTATAATGATTACTTGTAATAATATCTAGTAATTTTGAATTATAATCAGTAAAATCTTTAAGAATGAAATTAGGTATTTTATTATGTAAATATTTATAATTCCAAAAAACTAAATTTACCATTATTATAATTATTTTTATTATTTAAAAATAGATAAAAAATATGAATAAAGCAATAGAACATTTAATAAAAGATATTAAGAATTATTATAAAAATCATATGTCATTAGGTAATACAAAAAAAGAATATACAGATATAAAAAAAATAAATTTAAAAGATGTTAATAAAATTACATCAGAAGTTTATAAAAATATTTCATCAATTAAAAAAATTAATGGATTAGCTAGTGAATATTTTATTGATATAAAGAAAATAAATGGAATTTCTAAAGAATTATTTCATATAAAATTTATAATAATGATGTCAGAACATAATATGAATTTAATATTTACTTTTTACAAAGATATAAATGATAAATATTATTTAATATGTCAAATTGATAAAAATAAAAAATGATAAATATCTATATAAATCTTATTAAATATAAATTAAAATAAATGAAGAAAATCGAAAGTATTCATAATAAAACCAAAGATTTAAGCGATAATGAATTACCTTATAATAATAAAAATCAAATTCTTCAAGAAAATGATTTAAAGAAATTCTTTGATGAAAATGGATTAAAAGATATTAAATTTAATAATTTAAATCTTTATCGAAATGCATTTATTCATAAATCATATTGTACAATGAAAAATGCAGATTTTGCAACAGGAAATTTAAAATGTCCAAGTGATTGTATTCCATTACAGGATATGTCATATGAGAGATTGGAATTTTTGGGTGATTCAATACTTAATTTTATAGTCGCCAATTATTTATATATGCGATTTCCCGATCAAAATGAAGGATTTCTTTCTAAAATTCGAACAAGAATTGTAAATGGAAAAATGTTAGGATATTTAGCGGATAAAATAGGATTTCCAAAATTTGCTATAATTTCAAAACAAGTTGAAGAAGCAAATGGAAGAAATAATTATAAAATTATGGAAGATATATTTGAGGCATTTATTGGGGCAATCTATATAGATTTTCAATCATTAGATGATAAAGTAATATTACCAGAAAGAATGAAATTAGAACCATTAACAGGTGCTGGTTATTTTATAGCGGAACAATGGATAGTTTATATAATTGAAAATTATTTAGATATAAGCGAATTAATATTACAAAAGACTAATTATAAAGATATGTTAATTAATTATATGCAACAAACATTTCAATATACACCGAGATTTCTGGAATTAGGAATAATAACTAAAGATTGTATTAAAATCTTTAATTATTGTATAAAAGATAGAACAGGAACAATAATAGCAACTGCACAAGGAAATTCAAAAAAAGATGCAGAAAATAATGTAAGTAAAGAAGCACTTATTTATTATGGACAAATGGTTTCTTGATTAAATTTAGCTTTAGTATTAAAATTAAATAAAGGAACATTAGTATTAAATTTTGGTTCTTGAAATTGATTTTCAAAGATACCTTGATAGGGTTCAGTAGATTGATAAATACAATCTTTTTTTGAAATATAACGAAAATTATAAACAGGACTTAAATGAATTTTTCTTGTAAAATCTTTTGAATTGGAAACCATTTTTTTATTAAATTCAAGTTCATTATAAAGCCTATATTTTTTATCAAGAAAAGTAATATGTTGACAAGATATAAATTCAGATTGTGTTTTCAAATCCATTTTTTTTATTAATTTAATAATAGATAATTATTAAAAATATGTATATAGAAGTAAAATCAAAAATAGATGGAGGTTTTTTAGAAGAAAAAAAAAATAATGATACAATTGTAATTGTTTATCATTGGAATAGTTGTGGACATTGTAAAATTTTAATGGATATGTTTGAAGATTTATTAATGTATCAATCAAATATATTCAATAAATCAAATGTATTTGGTGTAGAATATGATAATTTTAAATATTTACCAAATGAATTAACAGATGTAAATGCTTTTCCAATGATAATAGCATATGAAAATGGAAAAAAGAAAGAAGAATTTAAAGAACAACGAACTAAAGAAAATTTAGAGAAATTTATAAAAAAAAATTCATCAAAATCTTCATCTGAAGTCTCATCAAAATCTTCATCAAAATCTTCATCAAAATCTTCATCAAAATCTTCATCAAAATCTTCATCATCAAATTCAAAATCAACTAGAAAAAGAAAACCACTTAAAATATATCCATCAAGTAAAAAGTAAAAGTAGTTAAAGAAATATTATTATAAATGAATAAAATGGAAGAGGTAATTGAGGAAATCATTAGTAAAACTGAACCAACTAAAGAAGAATTAGATACTTTTAAAAATTTAGTAATGGAATGGTTTAAATATGATGATATTATTCGAAAATTAGTTGTAGCACTAAAAGAGCGAAAAAATCATCAGCGAGTATTAAATAATAAAATTGAAGATTTTATGTTTAGATATAATTATAATGATTTAAATACACAAAATGGTAGATTAAAAGCAACTGTTAGAACATCACATAAACCAATAAATATTAAAGAAATTAAGGAAATTTTAGAAAATAATAAGGATTTAAAGGGAGAAGAATTGCTATCTAAAATTTTTAATAAAGAAGAGAGACCCTTAACAACAAAAAAAGTAATTAAAAGAATAATACCAAAAGTTTCATTATCATTAGATATTTAAAACATTTATCTAATACCATATAAATAATTTTTTTGATATTTTACAGGATTAAATAAATATTCTTTCATTTCATTAAGTTCTTTATTTGTGGTATATTTATAAATCCAACTTAATGCCTTTGATTCATCATTTTCTTTAAGTTGATTATTTATATATTCAATAAGTCTAAAACGTTCACTAATAGATAAAGAACTTTCTAATTTACTTTCATACATATCTTTTTTGCAAATATCAATTAGATTTGAAATATTATTATTTTCAATATCATTATCATCATCCTTATTATTAATTTCATTATTTTTATAAATCTTATTATAAATGAAATAAGAACCAATAATACCTCCAATTGAAAGAATTGCAATTTCAGCCATTTTAATTATAATTAAAATAAATAAAAATAATCATTTTTTTATTTAAAGAAATCATCAATTTCTTCATCGATAGTTTGAATATATTTATTATAATATTTATTTAAATTATCATCGTATTTATAAAGAGTATTATCAATATTAGTTTTAACAATATAAAAATTTTCAAACTTTTTTTCAATATAATTATTTATAACATCATTAAATTTTTCTTTACCAAATATATCAATATTATAAATAATATATTTTTTCATAAATATCAATGTGTATTTATTTTTATAATTTTCTTGTAATAAAATATCATCAATATAATTATTTAATCTATGTAATTCATTATTGGTTAATGTAGATTTTAAATTATAATTTGAAATATCTGTTTTACAAATATCAATTAATTCTTCAATTTTTAATCTTCCTTCTTTTTCTTCAAATTCCATATAATTATTATGAATATTCGAAAACATCTTTTTATATAGATTTATAATTTAATTTTTTAAGTTCATTATAATTTTCTTTTTTTTGTATAAATTCTTTATCATATTTAATTATTATATTAAATAAATATTTATAGTCATTATAAAAATATTTAGTTTCTTTAATAATTTCATTATAGATAATATTTATAAATTCTATAATATTAGTAATAAATCCTAAATCTTTATCATTTATATTATGATAAAAACCAATATGATTATAAATTAAATATTTTTTTATAAAAATCATATTTTTAATAATTATTGTATATTTATTATCATCTTTCGGAATAATTTCAAGTTGTTCATCTATATAATTATTTAATTTAATATTTTCACTTAAGCTTAATGAAGATTTTAGTTTTTGTTTAGCAATTTCTTTTTTACAAATTTTAACTAATTCCTTATTATCTCTATCAGGTTCATTTTCAAATTCCAAAAAATCATTCATAATTAAAATAATTTAAGAAAAACTTCTTTAAATCAATTTATTTTTATTGGTATTAATAAAAGTAATTAAATCAATATTTTCTTCTGATGTTAATGGTGTTTTTTTATTAATTATTCTATTAATATTTGGTTTTATAATTTCAATTTCTTTTATATTTTGATCTAATTTATATAAATAAATAAAACTAATAGTAGTTCCTAATAAACTTATAAAAAAAACTGCACCAATCATTTATAAATATTTATTATAATTAAATTGAATTTAAATAAAAAAATGATTTTTGTTATTTAAAAAAATAACAAAAATGCAATCAAGTTCATTTGATGTTATTGATATAATTTCTAAAGAAATTGATAATCTTTTAAATTCTCATTTCATTAATGAGAGAATTGTTAAAATTCCTACTTATAATTATGATTTAAGTAATTTTTACGAAATAGTTAATCGAATAAGTATAATAACAACAATTCTTCAGAAAGGAGATAAAAAACTCTTATTATATGACAGTTTATTCTTATATATTTATGTTAAATATGAAGAAATCGAAAAGGATTATATTAATTTATATATAAAAATTGCAAATAATAAGGATGAATTTGAAAAATTTTAAATTTTTGTATTAATTTTAATAAAAATAATTAAAATATGATTTGATAATTATTTAAATATTCATTTTGATGACTTCTGCAATTAAATTATTACAAGATATTATAGATGAGATTGCTGAATTAATTAATAAAAATGAAACAACCACTGAATTTTATGTGGATTGTGATAAGGAATTATATAAATCGGTTGAAAGTAATTTTAAAGAAATTGCAAAAAATTCATTGGATGATGAAAATTACAAAATTGTTTCAAATGATAATTTTAAATTCATCTTGAAACAAAATGATGATGATAATTGCAATTTATATGCGGTTTTGAGAGTTCAATATATAGAAGAGGATGGTCTTAATATTTATATTGAGATTGTTTTATTCAAAGAAAAAGCAATTGAACTTTTTGAAAAATTATAATTTAAAAAAATGTAAAACAAAAATTAATTTTTTTGTATTATTACAATTAAAACTAATTAAAAAATGATTTTTATTAAAAATTAATAAAAACAAAATGGAAGATTTTAAAGATTTTTTGGTTGATTATATCGATAACACAGATATCAAATATGGATTAAATCAAACTGAAATGCTTGTAATTCCTATTGATTTATCTGAACTTATTTTGAAATTTGAGGAAGTAACAAAAAGAATTACAAAATTCAAAACAGTTTCAATATTTAAAAAAAATGATAAAATCGGACTTATCATTGAATTTTTAAATATAAAGCGATTTATGACTATAAATTTTATAAATATCGAAAACAATATTTACGAATTTTATGTCATAGTTATATAAAAACTGTTTATGAATAAACACAAAAATTAATTTTTTTGTATTATTTGATATACAAATAATTAAAAAATGATTTTTTTAAATTTTTTATAATAATTAAAAATGTCGAATGTAAACAAGAAAATTGCGGATGAAATTACAGCTATTATTAGCAAACCCGATGTTTTCAAACACGAAGAAGAAATTACTTTGACTTGTGACTTAATTACTTTAATTTTCGAGTTTCACGAAGTCATAAGTCAAGTGATATCGAAAAATACATTTTGGATTGAACATCGAAACGAAGACACTGTATTTCTTAAGTTTCTACCTGATAATTATGTATATGTTCATTTCATTCATATTGAAATGAATAGGTATAAACTTAAGATTTGCAAGGTTTAAATGTATTTTATAAAACGACAAAATTAAATTTTTGTTTTAATTATTATCAAAATAACAAAAATATGAAATTTATGATAATTAAAAAATAATAAAAATGTCTGTTTTAGAATATGATTATTATAATCATACCAAAACAACAAGGAAAACAATTCCTAGCGATTTGAAAAATAAAATCATAGATTTCATTAATACTAGTTTCTATGGATTTGCACCAGTTAGTATGAAGATTATAAAAACTTCTTGCGATATTCAATCAATTATTGATAACTTCGATGAGATAACACCTTTGGTATATAGTTTTAAAGTTGGTTATTGGCAACGTACGGAATATGGTGTTGTGTTACAAGGTTATTATGGTTCTTATTTAAGAATGAAATTCAATAAACAATCCGAGGATGAAATTGAGATTGTTATTTCAAGCTGTGAAAAAGCTTCTGATGCATTCAAGAATTTTTAAGAACTTTTGAATTGAAAAAAAACGACAAAATTAAATTTTTGTTTTAAATTAATAAAATTATTATGAAAATATGAATTTATCAATAAATAAAATTATTAAAAAAATGTTTACAAACATTAGCGATTTTAAAAATGAAATGGTTGATTATTTTGATAATGGTAAGTTTATGTATGGACTAAATCCTGTAAAAATCATGGTTATTCCTTGTGAATTAAATGAATTAATTTCAAGATTTGATGAAATAACAGATGATATCAAAAATGTAATTATCAAGGACATTTATAAAATGGATGATAGAGTTATACTTAATATTAAGTCAAAAATTGTGCATTGTTTAGTGATAAAATTTATTAATGTTGCCAGCAATATTTATGAACTTCATATAAAATTGATATCAAAACATGCAAATATTGAAAAACTGGCTGAATTTTGAGAATTTTATATTTATAAAAAAGACAAAATTAGTTTTTTGTATTTTTTTATAATTTATAAATTATTAAAAAATGATTTTTTTTATTCAATTATTTTTTTTAAATGTCTTTTGAAACAGTACCAGAAAAATTTCTTTTTTACATAGTTAAATGTATTGATACAGCTGTAGATACTATGTGGATTAATGATTTTATATTTTATGCATCTTTTCCATGTTCAGTTAAAGCAATGATAGATAAAATTGATTTATTTGCAAAGAAAGAAGTATATACATTTAAAGTTATTCATGTTATTAAGAAAGATAATAAGATAATATTTATAGGTGATAGTGGTTTTCATGTAATTATGAATATTCGACACATATACCGAAATAAATATGTTCTTTATATTAAGGTTGGAACAGAATTAAAAACTGCTTTAGAATGTTTTTAAATTTTTGTATTTATTTATTTAGAAATTATTAAAAAATGATTTTAAATTAATTTATTTTTTTTTAAAATGTCTTCTGATATAGTAATGGAAAAATGTATGCATTACATTAAAGATTGTATTGAAAATGCGATTACCACAACATGGATTAATGATTTTACATTCTATGCATCTTTTCCGTGTTCAGTTAAAACTTTTATTGATAAATTTGCTAAATTTGGAAAGGAGGAATTAATTCAAATGGATGTTAAACATACTTTCAAGAAGGATGACAAAATAATGTTTATGTGTAATTATGGATTTCATGTAATCATGACTATTGATCATATGCGTCGGAATAAATATATTCTAACTCTTAAGTTAGGAACAAGTTATAAAGAGGCAAGAGAACATTTTTGAATAAAATCAAAAATAAAAAACAAGATTAATTTTTTGTTATTCTATCAAATTCATAATTAGTTGAATAATAAATATTTTTTAAATTATATTTATTGATAAAATTGGTACAACTCTTACAAGGTTTTGAATTTTTTAAACAATTATCAAATGTAGCAGAAGCAATTCTAACAACATAAATATCACATAATTCCAATAATTTTTTATTATAAAATAACTTACTAATTGCAGAAACTTCAGCATGAATACTATAATTATTATTCATATAACTACATATTTGATTATAACCACTTGCAATTATTTTATTTTTGTAAACGATAACGGCACCATGCTTTTGAAGCATATTAGATTTTAAAGCAATTTCAGAAGCATGAGATAAAAATAATTGATGCTTCTTATTAATGATTTTTTCTTCCGAATTTTGACTTTCGGTTTTGTCTTGCCTCCGTTTGGTAAACATTTATAAATAAAAAAATATAAATTTTAAATCATTTTTTTTATTCATTAAATATATTTTTAATATATTTTTCATAATTTTTTTTATTATAAATATCAATAAATTTATTTCTTTTATATTGTTTTCTAAATACTAAATTATTATGATTAATTTCTTCTTTTATTGGTGGATAATCTAAACACCAATTAATTAATAATGATGTATTAATAACTTTTGAATATCTTAATTTATATTCATATGACATATACATGATAGTTCTAGCAATAATTCCTCTACTTTCCTCTTCTGGAATAAATAATTTATGTTTAACTGAAATATAATTATTAGTATTATAAATTTTTTGAAAATCATTAAAATTATGTAATTCAGTAAAATCAGTATATTTATAATTAGAACGCATATTATTAATTCTATCATTACATTTAAAAATGTTATGCATATCATTATAACTAATTTTATTCATATAAGATTTTGGAAATATGTGTTCCAAAGTAGGTTTTGAATTAAAATTAAATTTAATTTCATTCAAATTATAAATTTCAGGATTATTTGAAGAAAAAATAATAGAACTTCTAATAAATAGAAATAAATTTTTAATCATTGTTTTTTAAATTTTAATCAAAATAAAAATCATTTTTTATTTATTTTTCTAAAATAGTAAATGAAAATTTTAATAATTATTTCTTTAATAATTTTTCTTTTTTTTATTGTGAATTCTATTGTTTGGTTAAATCAAATGAAACCAACAAATATAAATGATATAATAATTAAATATATAATTTATATAAATTTAATATTAATTATATTAGTATTATTATTTCTAATATATAAATATTAATTATTAATAATAATTAATATGAGTTATATTGATTATATTGAAAAAATATATCAGTCAATGAATATTCATCGAGCAATAATAATTGTAAATAATAATAATATTGAAAAAATTGAACAAGAATTAATTTGTAATGATCATTCACCCATTAGAATAAATAATAATAGTTTAATTGATTATGATTATAGATTATTTTTATTAACTGATATTGAATTAATTTCAAAATTTGAAAAAAATAGCTATAATTTAATTATTAATTTCTTTAATAATTATTAGAAATGGTTAGTAAAAAAAGTGGAAGTAATACACGACTTTTTGTAGTTCTTGGAATACTAGCAATTGCTATAATATTTGGTTCTATATTAGGAAGTAAATATATGGAAAAATTTACTGTTACAGATAAAACATTAGTTTATTTTTACATGAAGAGTTGCCATTTTTGTAATGATTTTGAACCAGAATGGACTAAAATAGAAAAATTAGTTAATAATGATAATAGATACACAGGATTAAAATTAAAGAAAATTGATCTTCAATCAACAGAAGGCAGAGAATATAAAGAAATTTCAGGAGCACCTACATTAATGGTTTTACCATCTAAAAAGATATATTCAGGAACAAGAGAAGCTAATCAAATATTAGAATGGGCGGATGGAAATTAATAAAATAATTTATAATAATTATTAGTAATAATGAATAGAGTAAGTAAGATTTCTTTAACTGAATTATATGATATAAAGAAAAAGAAAGAAAATAGAAATTCAATTGTGTTTAATCATATATTAGAGATATGTAATAAAAAAATAAAACATATTGCTGAACATGGTGGAATGTCTCTTTATTATAAAATACCACCAGTAATTATTGGATTTCCTCTTTATAATTATTCAATTTGTGTTGAATATATAATAAAACAATTAAAACTTTCTGGATTATATGTATCACAATTACCACCACCAAATAATTCCTATATTTATATTTCTTGGAAATTAGAAGATTTATCACATAAAACTAAATCAACATTACTATTACAATAATTATATTTATTCATATAATCATTAATTTCTTTAAATCCTTGAAGAAAAAGATTATTAATATCTTCTTCATGTAAACTAAAATCAATATAACCTTCTTGTTCATTGATATTAGGTTTAAAAATACTTTTAATAGGACTATTTTTAATAATTAAAAAATCATTATAACTAGTAATTTTATTATAATAACATAATTTGTATGTATTATTATAGAAAATATAGAAAATATTAAAAACATAATTCATAAAACTAATTTCTGTTCCTTGTTCAATAGGAGGTCTAAAATAATCATTTTCAACATTTACAGCAACACCTAATATTTGTTCTTTAGGTATATCTTTAAAAATATCTAATGGAAAATTATCTGTTAAATATCCATCAATATAATAATAACCATCTATAATAATTGGTTTAGATAATAATGGAACACACATTGAAGCAGCAACAGCATCTATAATAGATATATTAGGTGTGTCATTAACATTAAAATTAGTATTTTTACCATTATTAATATTAGTAGCACTAACATATAAATTTACACCTGTTTTTTTTGATAATTCTAAAAAAGTCATATCATCTTGATTAAAATTATCTTTAATAAATTGTTTAATATCTATTAAATAATTTAAAGAACATCCAACACCATAATTATCAATAATATTTATAAAACTAGAGGGAGAAACAGTAGCAATATTTTTATCTTTACAAACTTTATAAATAATTTGTTCCAATTGTTCTATTGGAATTTTAAGAGCAAATGCTAGAGCAAAAAAAGCACCCATTGATGTTCCAGATACATCTCTTATAAATCCATCTAAATTATAAAAATAAATGTAACGGAGAATTCCACATAAACAAAGAGTTCTTAATGCATTACCACCAAAAACCATATGAGTTATAGGTTTCATTATTAGTTATTTAAATAAATAATTTCTTTAAATCTTATGAATTGAAACTAATTTGGTAATTTGATCAATTAATAAAATAATAACAATACCTAAAAATATAAATAAAAATAAATTATATAAATTTATATCAACTTTTAAACTATTATTATTTGAAAATTGTTCAATATTTAAATAATTATCATTAGTTTCATTAATTGGTTTATTTAAATTATCCCTTAAAGTTCGTAAATAATTCGCTAAAAATGGTGTAGTTCTATATTCTTCAGTTTTATCAGTATTATTTGTTTTTATATCGCTTACTGTTAAATAAGCATCCATTTCATCATAATCAAAAGCTTTTATTCCATCTTTATTGTAATCAGACTTTTTAAAATCACTTTGAATAGCATCATTAATAACTTTTTGATGATGTTTAGATGAATTATCACATGTTAAAGGGATTGTATATGGTGGAGCTTGTAAAGGTTTACATTTATCTTCCTCATTAACCTTTTTTTTCTTTTTAATGGTTTTATCATCATTAGGATAAGCTTCCTCTAATAAGGAAAAATTAATCATTTTCTATAATTATTATTGAAAAGAAAAAAAATAATTATTATAGAATGAATATTATATTATTTTTGCGCTATTTAATTATAGGTATTTTAAGTGCTTATTTATTAATTTATGGTTTAAGACCATCTGTTCCATATCCAGAAGCAGTTATAGAATTCTATGAGAATTTTTGGTTATTATTTCTATTAATTATTATAAATTTTTATTTATATTTATGGGATAAAAAAATAGGATTATTATTATGTTTATCAATTGTAGCTTTAATTTTTGATATGATAATGATTTAAGAAAATTAAGATTAAGATATTTAATGTCTAATAGTGGTAAAGAATTATTATTATCATCATTATCTAATTTTTATTCAAAAAATGATGAATATAAATATATCTTGAAAGATATTATTGATGGAAAACATGATTTATCATTAAGAATGATAGATTGGTTAGTAACAATTTATGCAAAAAATAATAATATAATTTATTGGATTTCATTAGATACAAATGATATTTATTATAATTTACCAGAAGGAAATATCAATAAATATAAAAAAATAAATCTTTATTTAGATTATAGGGCTCAATTAAAATCATTTAAAAAAATAAATTTTGATTCATTTAGAAGACATGATAGAATTACTTTTATAATTGAACCAAATAAACAAATAGCAATAGAAACTACAATAGGACAATTAAATTTCTTTAAATGGGCATTTTCTAATAGAATAATAACTTATGCATTAGAAAATCAAAAAATAATTTATGATAATATGTCTAAAAATGTTTATAGAAAAGAAAAAAAATCTTCAATAATACCTCGACAAGATATATTAAATACTAAATGTTATGTTTCATTTGATTAATAAGATGGAGCACTTCCAATTTCAAAACTAACAGGTCGAATATCCGGTTCAATGGTGGAAATTAACCAAGGACTTACAGCAACTTGAGGATTTGGTATTTCTGAACGTAATTGTAAATTAGCATTTCTTAATGATTGACCTTTAGTATCAATTCCAATATGATAACCAGCAGTTAAAAAGTTTTTATCGGTAATATCACCAGCACTAGAAGGATTAATTTGAGCCCATTTTAAATTAGCATCTTTTGGTAATAAATCATCTTTGGTTAATCGGTCACGTTTAAAACATGATGTTGGATCTTGTTGAGTATAATCAGAACCATTTGTAAATTCCTCTAAATCACCGTTAACAGGCGCAAATGGTTCTACTTTATCTTTAATAAAATTTGGACCACCTGGTGCATAAGGATCAGAAATTTGAGCAAAATTTTCTTTATTTTTTTCAAAACTTTGATTTATTTCATTTTGAAATCGTTCATTATAATTCATTAAAGGTTCTAATGTATTATTTGAAGGTCCTTCAAAACGCTCAACACTATCAGTTTTACATTTTGAATTATAAGATAAAAGAAGCATTAAAATTAATAATAATAATATAGCAATAGCAAAGGAAATAACAATTGAACTATTTGAACCCATTTATAATATTCTATCTATTATCATATATAGATAAAATATTATTTTTTAATTTATCAATTTTAATTTCCCAATTTTTTAAATTTTTTTCATTAATAATTTCCTTAAATAGATTTTTTGAATTTTCCAAGGATTTTTCCAATTTAATTATTTTGGATTTTACTTCTTCTTCATATGAAATTAAATCATATCTCCATTCTTCTTCTATTTCTTCTCTATTCCAATCATTATCAGTATCTAATACGGTTTCAATACTAATACTTTTAAAAGCCCATTTATTGATTATATTGGTTTTATTAATATAAATACCTAGAAATATAATATTAACATTAATAATTAAATTTTTATTTTTTTTATTTGTATTTATAAAATTTATAAAATCTTCAATTTCTGTTTCTTTTTCATTTATAATTAATGTGGTTTCTATTTTATTACTTAAAATAATATTTATATTATCGTCATCTATAGAATTTATGTAAATTTCATTTATTATATCTTCATTTTCATCTTCAGATTTAAACCATTCATTATAATTTTCATATAAACTATCTTTAGCATCATTGTCAATTTCCTTAAGTAATTTTAATTCTTGTATATTATTTTTATTAGGTATAATACATTCAAATAAATATCCATTATTATCATTTAATTTCTTTAAATTTTTAATTTTTATTTCGCTTAATTCTACTAAAATTTTATCTTGAGAATTACATATATAACCTTTTCCCTTCTTCTGCGGATTTTTAAATAAATGTTTCATTCTTATTAATATTAAGGTAATAGGATTATAAATAATGACGCATAACAATAAATTGATAAATCTTATAATTAAATTTATAAAAGAAGAAATATTAAAATCAGATATTAGAACGGAAATAATTAAACCTATATTAATTTATACTCTTTATTATATAATTCCATTTTTAATAATATTTATTCTTTTAAATTTTATAACTACTATAACAGCTGTTTTTCTAGTTTTAAAAGTTTTCAGCAAATAAAAAAAATATATATTTAATAAATAGATATGTTTAAAACAAAAAAAGCTGGTTGTGGAAATTATGCCGAAGTAAGTGATAATTATATGTTATTTGATAAAGCCGTTGTTCCCTCAACTGGGGGCAAAGCTAAAAAATCTAAAGCCAAAAAAGCCAAAAAAACTGCTAATGTAAAAAAAACTGCTATGCGAAAGGGTAAAAAAATTGGTGGTGTATTTATGACTGATATGGCTAATGCTACTTCTAATTTATTATCTTCAATGCCTCTTTCTTCATCAACCCCTACTGTAACTGCTCAAGCACCTCCTCCTCCGGTTACTACTACTCCTCCTGTTGCTACCAAAGGTGGTTCTCGACGTGGTGGAATGTTTCCTCCCAATTTAACTGATACCATGAATAATTTATTTCCTACTAAAGGTGGAAAGAATTGTAAATCATGTAAATCAAAGGGTGGAAGTTTAGAATTAGCACCTTTTGCTGCTGCATTAGCATTTTTAGCTACTCGTTTTGCAACTGACAAAAACTTTAAAATGAAGGATGTTTTTGGAATGAAATCATCCAAAACTAAAGCTAAATCCAAATCTATGAGTAAATCAAAATCATTAGCTTAAATATTTCATTTTATTTTTATTTTCATTTAAATAAATAATTGATTTTAAAACAGTTTCATCATAATTATCTTTATCTAAATTTTTAATTATAAACCATCCTCTTCTATATGTATTTTCATCAGTTTCATATGGTTCTTTTTCAATTTTATAAATATAATTATCATATACTATAATTATATATTTATCCATTCTAATCTTATTTTATTAATATTTGTATCATTTTTTTATATAAGTGAAATTAAATTTGAATTTATTTTTTATTACTATTTTTTAATTATGGATATTAAAGATTTAGATAATTTTCTTGAAATTACAGAAACTAATCTTAATTTAATTTTATCTTCTATTTTATCTAATATAACTATTGATGATACCATAAATACCAGCCTTTCTATATATAGTGATACTAATATAGATGAATGGATAAAAAAATTACCTATTACTCGTGGAGGTTCAATAGTAATTGATAAAATTATTAAAAATCCAATTAATAATAAAGATTTATTATTAGCCAGACAAAAAACTTATTATGAAATACCTGATTATCAATTGGAAATTCTTAAATCAACAGAAAAAGATTTATTATGGATTATGAATTTAAAAGAAGAAATTGATGATGATATGTCAATAAATCTTTTATTTCCATCAACTTATATAATAAATCGTTTGAATAATTATAGAACTTTTTTAGATTTATATCATCTTTATAAAATTATTTTTATGCCTTTAACTTGCATTATTTATCCATTATCAATTATCTTAACACCATATTATTATTTAAATAAATATATGCATCTTAATTTATCTTTCTTTAAATACCTAAATATTTTATTTCAATTTTTAAAAATGTTATTTAAACCATCAGGTGATTTACGTAAAGATTTAATGAAATTAATAAGTTTTTTAATTTATATATTTATTTATCTTTATAGTATTTATCAAACCTTTTTAATATCATATATAATTTATAAAACTCGTGAAAAATTATTTATAAAAATTAAGGGATTAGTTGATTTTATCAAAACTTCATTAGTTCTTATTAAACGTTCAAATTTTAATTGGCTTTCTTTTAATATTTATAATCTTCAAAAAGAAGAAGTTTTGATTGCCATTAAAAATCTTGAACAAATTAAATATGATATATCAACTATTTATAAATTATGGAAAGACCCCAAATTTAAATCTTCAATTATCACAATCCTTAAAGTTATTTATATTTTAGATACGATAAATAGTATTACTTCTTTAAAGAAAAATAAATATTGGTGTATTCCATCTTATTCAAATACTAATACTAAAATATGGGGTTTAAGAAATCCATTATTAAATGATAAACAAATATCAAATCCAGTTGATTTAAATAGAAATTTAATAATTACAGGAGTTAATGCTGGTGGTAAAACAACTTTTGTAAAATCAATTGCTTCAAATATAATTTTATCTCAAACAATTGGATTAATTAATGGATTTAAAGGAGAATTATTAATATACGATGCTATAATTTCATTTATGAGAGTTAAAGATGAAATAGGTTCTAAATCTTATTTTGAAGCAGAAACAGATTGTTGTAGCAATATTATAAAAATAGCAGATGATATTACCAAAATAAAAAAGAAGGGATTATTTATTTTAGATGAACCAATGCATTCAACACCACCAATAGAAGGAATGTCAGTAGCTTATGCAATAGCTAAATATTTAGGAAATTTAGAAGGAATATCAATTATAATAACAACACATTTCCATAATTTAATATCATTGGGTGAAAATAAAAAAAGATTTTTAAATTTATCTGTTAATGCTGTAAAAGATGAAAATAATAAATTTAAATTTGATTATAAAATAAATAAAGGAAGTTCAAAACAAACAATAGCGATAGAATTATTAAAAAAACAAAAATTTAATGATGAGATTATAAATAGTGCGATTGAAATTAAAAACAAATTATGTAATGACAATTTAAGAAATGATTACTAAAATATTATTTAATATTAATAATTTATTTTATTATTTATTTATGGCATTAATAGTAACCATAATATTATATCTTATTTATAAAATTTTCATTCTAGAAACAGATGTTTATATATTAAATGAAAAAATGTATAAACTTGAATGTAATGGTAATCAATGCCCAATTCCCAAAAATAAAATAAGTAATGATGAAATGAATATGAATGAAATAATAATGTCTCAAATATTTGATGATGATGATAATCAAGAAGAACCTATAATTAATAAAGATATTGATATAATTAATATTGAAGATTTATTACCAGAAAAAGAAATGACATCAGAACCTATATTTGATTTAAAAAAAGAAATGATTATTGATGATAAAGAATCAATTATGAGTTCAAATAATTTAACTAAAAAGAAATTATCAAAATTAAATTTAGATAAATTAAAAGAAAAATGTATTGAACTTGAATTAAATACTGAAGGAACAAAAGCACAATTAATTGATAGAATATTGGAAAAAGAAATGAGTTAAAGAATTATAATAAATGTTTATTATTATGGATAATAACGATTTAGGATTTATTAAAATTTCTTTAAATACATTTAAAGAACATTATAATAAAACTTATGATTTTCAAAATGAAACTCTACATAAAAAAGCAAATGAACTTATAAATAATTATAATTGTTTTGTTTCAAATTATGATGCTAAAAGTTTATGGGAAAAAAAGAAAATAATGGCAAATCAAAAAAAAGTAATTAAAACAACTAATAATAATAGAACAAGACCATTTGTAGTTTTAATAGATTTAAATGATGAAATGAAATATAAAAAAGAATTTACATCATATTTAAATAAATTAACGGATATTAATAAAATAACTATTTATAATAAAATAAAGGAATTTATAAAAACTATAAATGAAACAAAATTAAATTCATTATTTGATATTTTAATTAATTTTATTAAAATATCTTCAAATAATATTTATATAGATGTTCTTTATTTATTTCCTGAAAATTATATTGATTATCATATTAATAATTATTGTTTTTCATATATTAATAATAAAGAATGGTTTGTTTTAGAAGAATTTTTAATTAATAATAAAATTTTATATAATAATGATAATTATGATAGTTATTGTAAATTTGTAAAATTCAAAAAACAAACATTATCAATTTTAAAGGCATTATTAAATATAAATAAAAAACTAAATAGACCTGATTTTCCAATTTCTTTAAATATTGATATATTAAAAATGATTGATACATATATTGAAAATAATAATTATAAACACATAATTGAATTTTTATTAGATGAAATATTGGTAATTTATGAAAATAATAAAGATAGTAAAATTATTGAAAATCTTAAAAAATATAATTTGGAAAAATTGGAAAATTCCACAAAATTTAAAATAATGAAAATATTAGATACTTATAGATAAATGAATAAAAAAAATTTTAAATTTGAAATTATTGAACACTTAACCAATATAAAAAATTATTTAATTCAAATGAAAGAATATTATAAAGTTCAAGCTTATTCTAAAGTTCTAACTCAATTATATGGTCTTAAACAACCTATTTATAGTTATGAAGATTTTATTAAAAATATAAAAGCTGGTGAAAGAATTAATAATAAAATTAAGGAATTAATTGAAACTGGTATAATAAATTATGAAAAAGAAAATATAATTAAAGATGATATTTATTTTTTTAAAGAACAATTAAATGATATTTATGGTATTGGTAAAGTTAAAACAGATGAATTAATTGCAAATGGTATTACTTCTTTAGAATTATTGAAAAAAAATCAACATTTATTAAATAATAAACAAAAGATTGGTTTATTATATTATGATGATATCAAAAAAAGAATACCATTAGAAGAATTTGTTCTTCATAAAAAATTAATTGAAAATGATTTAAAGAAAATGAATTTAACTTTTGATTTTGTTGGTTCTTATCGTAGAGGAAGTGATACAATGGGTGATATAGATTTAATAATAATGGAAGATAGAAGATTTAATTTAATTTCTTATATAAATGATATTCGAAATAGTGGTTATATTTTGGAAACACTTGGATTGGGAAAACATAAATTTATGGGAATTGTTAGAATTGATAATAATCCTGCTAGACGTTTAGATATATTAATTGCTCCTAAAAAAGAATATTATTATTCTCTTCTTTATTTTACCGGTTCTGCAGATTTTAATGTTGGATTTCGTAATTATGTTAAAAGTAATTTTAATGTATCGTTAAGTGAACATGGAATTAAAGGTTTGAGAAATCAACCAATTATCAATAGTGAAAAAGATATCTTTGATTATTTTAAAATACCTTTTTTAAAACCAAAAGATAGAAAAATATTTATTATTCCAATAAAATAATATTTATAATAAAATAGAATTATAATAAATTATGAATTTTGGAATTGCTTATATAACTAAAATGTTATATTCATTTTTAGTGGTTATTTTATTAGTCCTTATATATACTTATATTCAAAGTCTTGAAGCCAAAGGTTGTGCTTGTGCTATGACCCCTAATTCCTCTTTTATTAAAGGATTTACCATATTTGCAATAATTTATCTATTATTAACTGCCTTTATTCCTGAAAGTTCCATTAAAGAATATTTAGGAAACAATATCGTAATTTTATATAAATATGTAGATTTAGTATTCGTATTAGTATTTATTTATTATATATATACTGTATTCCGTTATACTCGCTTTTTAGTTGATGAAAAATGTAAATGTTCAACTGATATGCGACGTGAAATTATAATGATTGGTTCAATGATAGAATTAATCTTATTAGTAATTGTATTCATATTAAGTGTAATAACTACTGCTATATTTACTGTTCTTTTTAGTGTTGTAAAGACTGTAGAAGAAACCAGTAAAAATGCAAGTGATGCTATAAGAGATCCAATTGGTTCTTTATCAAAAATACCAAAAAGCTTAAAAAAAGAAATGAATAGTTTAAATAGTTTTGTTTCAAATACTACTAAAGAAATAAAAAAAATAGGCACTAAAAAATTATCACGCCGTTAAATATTTAAGGTTCTTTTATTTTTTCCTTTAACTGACTTTTTTAATAGACTAATATCAGTTGCATCCTCAATTATTGATGTTATTTCTTCATCACTAATAGATAATGTTTCAATTTTATTGTCTTCATCTAAATTTGGTGAAATTTTCATACTAAAATTTGCAATATCATTTTTATTATCTTTAGTCATCATAGGCATTTTAGGGCTATTATTAAATGCTGGTGTATTTGTTAAACCACCGAATAAATTACCAATCATTCCAAATAATCCTGCACCACCACCTCCTCCATTATTTTGAGGTTGATTAGGTTTTTGAGATGTTTCTATTCCTGTATTTTTATAAATAAATTGTTTTGCGGCTGCACTTTGAAATTGTTTCATTAATTCAGGATTTGCCTTAAAAACTTCTTCAACCCCTGGAATAGAACTTTCTTTAAACATTTTTGAAGTTAAATGAAACATAAACGCACTTCCTGTTAAACTTATAAATAAACGTAATTCAGGTGGCATTTTTTTACCTTTTGCTTTATATTTATCATGTAATTCCTCAAAAATATCATCATAATCATTAATATTTTCATGAACTTGTTCTGACCATCCTTCTAATTTAATTGCAAATGGATCATAACGTGAATTTAAATATTCAGTTCCTGTTACAAATGCCATAAGCATTTTTCGCTGAAATCTAACACTTGCATCAACATCTTTATCTCTAACTATTCTATCATATTCATGTCTTAATTCATTAATATCAGTTTGCATTGAAAAACTGCCAGGTATCTTATAACCTTTGCTTTCAAGTCTATTTAATTGATATAATATTTCCTTTTTTTCATTTAATTCATTTTTACGTTTTTTCACTGGATCTTCTTCGCTATTATCACTTGCATTACTTCTAATTTCATCATCTTCTTCTTCCTCTTCTTCATCATCTTCTTCTTCACCTTCTTCTTCATCATCATCTTCTTCTTCATCGTCATCATCATCATCATGATTATTTTGAATAATTGGCTTTTTAATTTTAGGTCTTATTACTTCTTCTTCTTCATAATCATTATTATAAACTGGTTTTTTTACTTTTCTAGAAAAAGAATGATTACTTGATTGACTTGATAAAGAAGATAAAGAAGATGATAAAGATGCAACTTCATTACTAATTTTATTTTTATTAAATAATAAATCAGTGCCTGTTATTTGTTTTCTATTATTATTAAAATTTCCTTCTAATAAATCATTCATCTTTTATCTTTACTTAAATTTCATATGTTTAAATCAATTATATAAACGAATTAAAAGAACCAATCAAAAAATCCAGTTTTTTCATTAGTTCTTGTTTGGGGTAATTTTAATGGAACAACTTCTGTTTTTGGTGTTTCTTGCTTAATTTCTGTATTTTTCTTTTCAATTGTTTTTATTATATTACTTTCCATTTCTTTCAATTTATTATCAATATTTTTTTCAGTTTGAGTTGCTGGAAGTTCACATTTAGGTGAAGCATTTACAACTGTTTCTAACCCTGATAAATTTGAATAAGTAAATTTAACTAATTGTTGAACATCTGCAAAAGAAATAACTGATTTATAATAAACAAATAAATATAAATCCATATTTAAATTACCTCCTTTATTTATAATTACAGGTGCTGAACCTAATTTAACTTTAAAAGCATTAGTATCAATTGAATATTTATAAATTTGTTTATTAATTCCAAAAATTAATTCAGTAGGTGAATAAGTCAAATAAAAATTAATTACATCATTATTTATAATAACAGCTCTATCAATATTATTAATTAATCCTTTATAAATTACATTACCTATAGTAATAATAATATCGAAATTTTCATTTTGATTTTTAAATAAATTTAAACTTACTATAGATTGTGCATATTTAATTTCATTGGGATAATTGATACTTTCAGTATTTCCAATCATTTCAAATAAAATATTATTATTTTGACTGGAACCTTTAAATTTACCTGCAAAATAAATACTAAAAGAATTTAATTCATTATTTGAAGGATTATTTGCGAAATAATAACTATTTGGACCATTTAATTGTATACCATCTAATTTAGCACCCTTTACACTTTCAGTATTAATAGTATTTTGCACTAATTCTAATGTTCCATTATAAGTAAAATATTTATTATCATTAACAGAAGTAACAACTAAAGGTAAAGTAACATCTTTTTCATACCATCTATTTTCCTCAATTTTTATTTTATCTGTAAAACTATTAATAGCCATAAATTTATTATCTGAATTTTGTATTGTTGTTACTATAGGAACTGTTGCTGAAGTTCCAGATGTTTCATATTTTTCAATAACTTGCTTTTTATTTTGAACAGTAATATAATTTATTATTATGATTGTTATGAAAAACCCAATTAAAAAACCTAAAAATTTAATTATAAATACTTTCATTTATCCTTAAAATTATATAAGAATTATTTTAATACTTTAATTCATATATAATAAAGATGTCTTCAAGTGATGATAAAAATAGTGTTTGTTCCGATGAAGAGGAACTAGAAATTAAAGATAAAGAAGAGGAAATTGAAGAAGGACTTGAAGATGATGATGAAGAAGATGAGGAAGATGATGATGAAGAAGAAAGTAGTGATGATGATGAGGATGAAGAATTTGACCCCACAATAATTCAATATGAACTTCTTAAGAATTTTCTAGTAGATGAAGAAGGGAATAATGTAGCATCTCATTTAGGTTCTATTGCTCATGAATTACGTAGATTAAATAAAATTCTTTCAAAAAATAAAAATTAAGCAATATTATATTTGCTTTTAGCATTAGAATAATTAATCATAGTATCTTCAGCATCTGCAACAGGTAATAAAACCTCTTTAATTGCATAGAAACTAGGATTACCTCTAACTCTATCTCTTAAAGTTTTTAATGGACAAAGATCAACTGTTTCATAAATATATTTATTATTATCAATAAATAATAAAAATGGAGATTTAATTTTAATAGTAGCTTCTGGATTATAATAAGAATTAGGAAACAAAAATTTAATATCAATTACACCATCATTTCCAATTTCATAAAAATTCTTTGTTTTTTCTAATGCTATTTCCTCACAAGGAAAAGGTAAAGCAGTTCCAGAATAAGAAGTTCTAATATCAGGTGGATTTGGAGCAACAATAATTTTAGTTTTATACATTGAAGGATTTTTTAAATATCCTTTGATAATCATAAATTTATCTTCTCGCATTATTCGACAATCAATTTTATCATCAGCAATTGAAATTAATTCCATTATTATCTATTATTATTATTATAATTTAAAATAATTTAGATGTTCCTAAACCTTGTTCATTTGTCATATTTTTATAACAATTAACACCATCACAATATACCATATATTTATTATCTAATTGTGGATTAGTTTCATTTATTAATTCACCTTTATTACAAGGAATACAGGGTGATAATTGATTTAAGGCACGTTTTCTTTCTTCATCAACTATTTTTTCATAATTATTTTGTAAAAATAATCGTTGTTCATAACTTGATTTAGTAATATTATTTTGAGTTAATAAATCATTTAAATATGCATTTCTAACACATCTAGGTTCATAATTAGTAAAAACTCTACCATCAGACATCTTTAATGGGCAATTCTTATTATCATATGTAGCACTACAGCAACTCATTTGTTATTCTAATAATAACTATTATAAAAAAAATTAAATTTCGTGTTCATAAGCTAGATTGTGAATATATAATTGTTCAGTTCTTCCAACTCGTTGAGCTCTTCCAATTGCTTGTTTTTTTTCAATACCCATTGAATGATAAATAATTACATCTGTAGCATAATTAATATCAATACCACTTCCAGCATATTGAGTATTTAATAAAATAATTTTAATTTCACCTTTTTTAAATTTATCTAATACATTCATCATATGTAAAGTATTACCTTTAAGAAATTCAAATTTAATATCATTTTCAATCATTTTATTTTTAATTATTTCAAAACCATTATCATTTTTAGTAAACACTAAATATTTTCCATCAGGTTTATTTTTAATAATTGATATAAATGTATCTTCTTTACTCATAATAAGTTCTGGATTTTCCTTTTTTTCATTTACAATAGCAACTAAATTATCATAACTCGGAATTTTTTTTCTACAATAAGGGCAATTATTATTTGTCGCTATCCATTTCATAATACAACTACCGCAAAATAAATGTGTACATTCAAGCATAATTGGATTTCTTAAATTATCCATACAAATTGAACAATTTTTAGTTGATAATGATTTCATTCTTTCTGTTAAATCATTTAATTTATTTTTAATAGTTTCAATATCACCATCAATTTTTCTCAATTTAGTTTCCTTATCATCAACATCCATATCTAAATCATTTATATATTCTCGTTCTCTTTCCTTATTTTTCAAATCTTTCTTAAATTCCTTTGAAACTAATTCAATAATATTATCTTCAGTTTCATTTTTACCTCCTAAATCTTTAATAGCACCTGCAAAATCATTTGCATTAATTTTATCCAATACAGCACTATTTAAATATTTTTTAGCAATAAGATAATCAGTTGGTAATTTACATAAATAAGTTTTTTCAATTGGTTCAGGAATATGAAAACTATTTTTAATAAATTTAACATTATTTTTAACTAATATTAAATTAATATTAAATTCATCTAATAATTTTCTAATTCCATAAGTATAACAAGTATTACAATTATTTTTTCTAAATAAATCTGTATAAGTTCCAGAAATTAACCATAAATAATGATAATTAATATGTGATGGAATTTTTGTAATAATTTCATGAGCTTCATCAATCATTACTCTTTTCCAACTATCAATAATATCAAAATCATAATAAGATTTACATAAAGTTATAAGAGTTGTATTTTTAATTAAAACAATATCATAACTTTCAAAGAAATCAAATATTTCATCTTTATTATTTCCTTTAAATACAGGTAATTTTTGTTTAATGAAAGTTAAATTAGTAATAGAAAGAACTTTTAATGAAGTTTTTGTTTTAATAGTTTCTTCCCATTGAACGAAAACAGGACCCCTAGGAACTATTACCAATGTTGAATTAATAATATTACGTTCTTTTTTAATTAAATTATTTTTAATTGAAATATTTAAATATCCATAAGTTTTTTCATTATTAAATGTTTTAATAAAATCTGGATTAATATAAATGTTATTAAGTGGATTATTTGCAATAATAGATAATGCTATAAGAGTTTTACCATATCCAACTTTATCTCCAAGAATTCCAATATTAGTTCCAATATTAATATCTGTTAATTCATCATTACCCATATTAGATTGATTATAATAACTAAAATTTTTAATTTTATAATTAATATTTCCATTATTTTCCATATCCATAGCTTTATTTAATGATGTTAATTGATGTGGTTTTAATTTTACCAAAATATTTTCTGGTTGTTCAGCTTGAATATTTTTTTCATTTAATTCAAGGTCATATACAATATCCATTACTGTTATTTATATTTTCTATTTTTTATATAAAATAAATCATTTTTTTAAATTAAAAAAAATTATATAAGAATAAAAAATCTAGTTTTAATTATTATGAATATTGATACAATAGACATTGATAAACCAAAGAAAAAAAAAGTAGTTATTGGAATTCCGGGCGATAACTTTACATCTAAATTTTTAGTTGCTTGGACTAGTGCTTTAAATGTTCTTTGGGAAACTCAACGTTATGATTTAATTATTAGTCCAGGTGTAAGTTCATATGTTACATTTGCCAGAATGCAAACTTTAGGTTTAGATGTCTTAAGAGGTGTTCAACAAAAACCATTTAATAATCTTGATTTTGATGTTTGGATTACAATTGATAGTGATATTATCTTTAGTCCTCAACAATTAATTGATTTGATTGAATCAACTGAAATTCATCCAGTTGTCAGTGGTATGTATAGAATGTCTGATTTAACTCATTATGCAATTGTTAAAGATTGGAATACAGATTATTTTGTAAAAAATGGAAGTTTTGAATTTATAACTCCAGAATTTGTTGAAAAATGGAAACAAGAAACTGGTCTTAAATATATGCCAGTTAATTATACTGGTATGGGATTTTTTGCTATGAGACGTGATGTTCTTCGTAAAATGACTTATCCTTATTTTAATGCTGAACTTCAAGAAATTATAAGTGATGATGGTGTAATTCTTCGTGATATTTGTTCTGAAGATGTTGCATTTTGCAAAAATATTCAAAAATTAGGTGTTCCTATTGTTATTAATACAGATATTAGAGTAGGACATCATAAATTAATATCCGTGTAAAAAATAAAATGGATTTATATAATTATATTTTATTAATTGTTTTATGTTTAATAATTGGTTATTTTTCTATTAAATATCTCTTTTTCATTATAATTGGATTTATTTTAGGTGTTTATATCACCTACAATTATCTTCAACCTTTCAGCACATTTTTTGGGGCTTAAATTATCCAAAATAAATTCTCTTGGTTTATATTTTTCTAAATTATTCATAAATAATTTATATTTCTCATCAAATTCATTTGCATTATAAAAAAATTCACCACATCTATTATCCCAATAAGGAATAGTAGTTGCTGGATAATTATCATAATTAGTTCCTTCTTCTTGAGATAATGAAGTAACAGTCCATACTAATAAAGGAATATTACAACTTAACATTTCTTGAATTGCGAAACCTTGACTTTCATGAGCATCAACTATAATTCCATATTTTGAATTTTGAATATAATTTAAAAAATATTCTTCATTATATTTATGTTGATAACTAAATATTTTAAAATTATTTATTCCTCGATTTAAAAGATTATTTACTATAAATTCTAATTCCTCCATTTTACGACTTTTATAATAAATAATAACTTCTGTTCTTTCACTTATCTCCTTAATTTGATTAAATTTATTTATATTAACAGCAAAATTTAATATTTTACTATTAATAATTAAATTTTTATTATAATTCATAAAATAATTTCTACACCATTCAGAAGGAAATATATAAACTAAATTATCTTGTTTAAAATTAATTTTAAATATTTTCTCATCTGGAAATACTGAAAAATGAGGACCAAATATCCAAAATTTATTATTTGGATATTTAGTAATATCAATTGGTTGTGATGGATTATAAATAATTTTCCATTTATCATTATTTATATCTTCTTCAGTTCCAATTTTATATTCATAATTTAATTCATTCAACATAGCAATTAAACCATCTCTATTTTTACCATGTATCCAATCATTAATAATTAAAAACATTATTTTTATTAAATATATAATCTATTTATATATATTTAATTGCAACAATGACTACAAAAATAAATAATTTTTTCATTAGTATCATATAATTCTCCATAATTTTTATAATAATGATTATGCAAATTTAATTTTTCTGCCTCATCTTTTAAATTTAGCAAATTATTATCTGTTAAAAATAATAATAATTCTTTTTTTATTATTGATGATAATTCATCAATAGAATTATAAAAATCTAATTCAACAGAAATATTGAAACCCCAAAATAATTTATCTGAAATTTGTAAAATTTTAATCATTTATTATTATAAAATCTTTAAAATCTTTTAAATATTTTTTTACAACTTCTTCCACCTTTTTTAAATAATGATGATATATAACTACTTTTATTATTTATTGGTGATGATTGAACAGGAGACTGATAAGAAGATTGTGAAACAACGGATTGATAAGAAGATTGTGGAACAACTGATTGATAAGAAGTAGATTTATTAGAAAAAATATAAAATAAGGAACCAATAATTACAATGGCAAATAATAAAGCTAAAATAATAAAACCAACATAAATCCAAAAATTAAATTTTTGTTTTTTATCATCATCAATTTTATTTTCCATTTATTCTATTTAATTAAAATGAAAAAATAAATAGATTTTAAATAAATAGATATGTCTTTAAAAATAATTAATGTTAAACGATGGATTAATTATGAAACATATGAGACTTATAAAAGAGAAATTTTTGAAGATGATAGTTTAGAAGATGGAATAACAAAAATAGCTCTTTCAATAAATAAAAGTAGTCGTTTTTATGTTTGGATAAATAATTTACCAAATCTTCTTTTTAGTATTGAAAATAGTAAATGGAAAGGTTATAATAATAATCCATTAAAATCAACTGATAGAAATAATATATTAATAAAAGAACCAATAGATATAAAAATAAATTATAGTTTATGTTATTTTTCAAAATTAAATATAATATTTGAAGATGATTTTAAAGATTTGAAAAATAATCAATATTATTTTATTGATAAAAAATTCAAAACTTTGGATGAACTTAATAAAAATGAAAATAAATTAATTGAATTAAGTAAAATTCCAGATAAATTTACTGATAATAAAGTATATATTCATCGTTATGAATTATTAGGTAAATTGAAGAAATATGAATATTTAACAGATATTTATGAAAAATTAAATACTAATGCAAATATTCAATATATTCAATGGGTTAATGATAATTATACATTAATTCATAAATTATATATGTATCATTCAATTTCAGTTTTAAATCTTCAAAATTGGAGCAATTTAGATAAAATTAAAAATAATATTAAATGTATTAATTGTTATTTACCAATAGATGATCATAGTTATGTTAAAATAACTATTAATAATGATATGACTTTTAAAATTTATTTTAATCTTGATTTGAGAAATAGAACTACATATGATACAGTTGAAAATAAATTTATAAATATAATTAATAAATATTTGGAAAATTCATTAGGTGAAAAAATAAAATTGGAACCACTTTCAATAAAAATAAATAATAATATTTATATTTCAAATGTATCATTGGAAAATTTAAAAATTAAAATATCTAATTATCAAAATATTTTTAAAATAATTTCTGCAAAAAAATCAATTAATCTTATTTATAAAAGAAGTTCTAATTTTACTACTGAAAAATTTGATATAGGAACTTATATAAAAAATCGCCTTATATTTGGTGTTGAACCTAAAGATATAATTGAAGAATTAAAAACATTTGATAAAACAGAAGAAGAAGCCAATAATTTAATTTTACAACAAATAGAATTATTAGCAGAATTACAACAACAAAATAAAAAAGAGGAATTAATAGAACAAAAATTAAATACTTTAGTAATTATAAAACAAAATAAAACTGTTTTTGAAATAATTGTTTACAATATACCAAATAAAAAAGAAATGAATAATTTAGTTTTTTGGATTTCTAAAATTATAAGTTCAAGTCAAGAAAAAATCAAAGAAACCAAAAAGAAAACTATAATGGTTAAGGAAAAATCATCTTCTTCATCTAAAAAAGAAGAAATCGAAGAAGATGAAGATTTAGGAAAATTAACATTTTCTTCATCATCTGGTGGTGCGAAATATATGGATAAAGATGAAGATGAAAGATATAAAATAACATTACTTCAAAATATTGATAAAGATTTATTTGGTAAAAATTATGCAAGAGATATATGTCAAAAGAAAAATCAACCTTTAGTAATTAATAAAGAAACACGTGATAAATTAAAAGAAAAAAATGAATATTATGTTGATAATGAACTTTATTATGGAAGTAAAAAAGATAATATGAATTATTATATATGTCCAAGATTTTGGTGTAAAACTTCAAAAGTACCTGGTGACCCTATAACCGGAAAATGTCCAATAGAAGATGAACAAAAAATAGAGAGTTTTTTCTTAAAACCAGGGGAAGAAGGAATAAAACGATATGTTCAATTAATAAAACCAGATGAAGAAACAAATATATGTGCTCCATGTTGTTTTAAAAAACCACCTAAAAATTATGAATTAGAAAAATGTAAAAATTATGAAAATTATAATCCTAAAAATGCTGAAAATGTGGAAATTGAAGATAAAGATGAAAATTATTTATTTGATGTCAATCGAGTAGTAGGTGTAGGTCGATATGGTAAAGTTCAAAAAGAATTACAACAATTATTACAAATAGATACCAGTAATAAAAGTGATATAATTTTAGTGAGAAAAGGAATAAATCATAAAAGTTTAAATAAAGAAGAAAATGTTCATACAGATAGTTTAATATTTGCAATAACTTATCTTTTAAATTTTGAAAATAATAAAAATAAATTTATAAAAGATTTAATTCAAAAATTGGATTTAATTACATTTTTAAGTATTGAAAATGGAAATGTTTGTAAAGCTTTTATGGATACTTTACCAATAATACCAAGTGAAAATATAAAATTAATTAATGAACTTAAAAAAACATTTCCAAATTTAAAAAAACTTTATAAAATTGATTATAATAAATTTGATTATAAATTATCAAGATTATTAGCAATTTTTAAAAGTTACAAAAAATTTATTAATTATATATCAAGTAATAATTTTTCAAAACCGAAAAGTTCCTATTATTTTTATTCATTAATAAGTATAATTTATAATAAACTTTTAGTTATTTGGGAAAAAAAAGATAATAATTTATCAATTTTATGTCCATATTTTACATCATTTGAAGATTTAATTTTACTTACAGAAATCAGTCCTGAAATTATTATGTTAATTTATGATGGAACATATTATGAACCATTAGAAATTAAAAATAAAAAAACAAAAGAAAATTCTAAAATTTTTAAATTAAATAATTATTTAACTCTTAAAGAACTTTTAAATTCTTGCAGTAATAATAATAATAAATATGAAATTAATGATAATATTTATCAAAAATTATATAGTCTTAATAATTGGATAAAAACTAAAGTTATATTTACTGATTATAGAAAATTTGTTTTTAAAACTATTCTAATTAATAATGATTTAACAATAGAACATATTCTAACTAATGAAGGTATTTTAATTACTTTTGATAAAATTGGTATTAGTTTTATACAAAGAATGATTAAAGATTTAAATATTAGTGAAATTGCATTTTATGATGATTATGTAAATATTCCTATAAATATTAAAAGTCTTTTCATTGAAGATTTAGATATATTTAAGAAAAAAATATTAAGTTTAGGTTTTAGTTATGATATTGGTAGAACTGATGAAACAATTATACAAACTAAAATGGGAGAAGAACTTTTTACAATTTTAGAATTAAAACCAAAGGAATTGGGAAATACAAATATAATTCATGCAAGAGTTGAAGATGATTTGTATTTTTATGATAGTAATAATTATGAAGAAAATAAAAAATGGTTTCAATTACAAATGATGGTATTTAAAACAATTCTAAATAAAATAAATGATGAAGAATTAAAAAGACTTCAGTCATTACCTCGTATTCAATATATAAATGAAATTTTAAAATTTTTTAGTGATAATCCTTATAAAAATAAAATAAGAATTATAATTGAAGAAATACCAATATATAGTTTAAATCATATCAAAAATTATTTAAATAAAATTATTATTTATAATAAATATGATTTTTTAAATCCAAATATAATTAAAGATGAAAAAAGAAATCAATTTCAATTTTCACAAGTTGCTATACAGAATGGAATAATTCCAAAAGAATTATTAAATTATCATAAATCAGCACCAATAAATAATTTTACAAATGCTGAAGAAAAAGAATTTAATTTTGTTTATGATTTAAATAAAACTGAAGATTTATCTAAATTGCCTTCATTAATGAAAGGATATTTTGAACCTTTAAATAGTAAATGGATTATTCATAAAAAAAGTATATGGACTAATATGCAAAAATTAATAACTATGAATTATGAAGAAAATTATTTTAAAGAATTTTTTGAATGGTATGCAAATTTCATTGGAATTAAAACTAGTTATAATAATTTAATAGATATTACTTTTCAAAAATTATTAGAATATAAAGATGATGAAGAAATTATGAAAACTTTATTTAAGGATAAGGTTTTATTTAATCTTTATGTAGATTTAAGTGGTAAAACTTTTACAAATGTAAATGTATATATGAATAAATATTATGATTATTTAAGTAATAATGAAAGATTAAAAATAATTGAAAAAATTAAAAATAAACCTTATGTAATTAATGATTTAACCATTTTAACAATGTCTGAAATTTTAAATATTTCCATTTTAATTATTCATAGAGCACCAAATAAATCTACTAAAGATAAAGATGTTCGTGGGGAATTAGAAGATTTAATAGTTTCATCTACTTTCTGTAAAGCACCAAATAATTATCGTAATAGACCTGTACTAATGTTATTTAAAATAAATAAAGAATATGTAACTAATTATTATTTAGTTTTTAATAAAGAAATTATTCCACCAACTAGTAAAAGTTTTTATTTGAAATATGATGAAGTTCCAGATGATATTAAAATATTATTAGAAGAACATTTAAAACTAGATAAAAAGAAAAAAATACCTTTATTAAAATATTAATTTATATTTTTTTAATTTTTGTTTTTCTCTGTTATTATATAATTCATTCATTTTATTTTTAATATCTTCTATTATTTTTTCTCTTGATTGTTGTTGATTTACATTACATAAAATAGCCATCTTTTTATAAAATTTTTCTGAACTCATTTTATATTTACCTCTACCTGTATAATTATCTTCAAATGGAATACAATAAAAAGGAATTTTTGTTTTATCTGGTTCTTCATTATTATAAATTTCATAATGAGGTAATATAATATTTGATAATTTACATTTATGTTTATCAGCAATTGTTAAATCTATTGATTTTAAATTTATAACTAAACACAAATATTTCATTGGTATATTATCATGAAATACCACTTCATTTCCAATATCATATCCTTTTTTACTTTCTTGTTTAATTTTTTTAACTGCTTTATTCAAATTCCATGGAAAATATGTATTTTCCTCATTTATAAATCCATTATAATCTCGAATATTTATATGATAATTTTCTTGTTCCAATAATTTCTTTGAAAAAATTAAAATATCACCTTGATAACCATATAAATCCTCTGTTTTTAAATTATCTTTAGTTATTAAAGTAAAATAGACACCTGGGAAATGATGTTCCGATGCCTTAAAAGGTGCTGTTTCTAATTCCTTCCATTCATTATTATATCCATAAGTATTATGAACTAAATATAATATATCATCCATTTTTTCTATTATTTAGTTAACAGTTTAAATTCTTTTAATTTTTGTTTATTTCGATTATAATATAAATCCATCATATTTTTTTTAATTTCTTCTATTATTTCTGTTCTTGATAAATTAGAATTTACATTACATAAAATAGCCATATTTTTATAAAATTTTTTTGAACTCAATTTATTTTTTCCTCTTCCTCCAAAATTATCCTCCATTGGATGACAATAAAATGGAATTTTTGTTTTATCTGGTTCTTCGGTATTATAAATTTCATAATGAGGTAAAAAAATAGCGGATGATGAAATATTATATTTTGTATCAATATTATAATCTAATGATATTTTTTTAATAACCATACATAAATATTTCATAGGTATGTTATCATGAAATATAACTTCATTTCCAATATAAAATTCTTTATGTTTTGCAATTTTTCTTATTTTTTTAACAGCTTTATTTAAATTCCAAGGAAAATATGTATTTTTTTCATTAATTAATCCATTATAATCATGTATATTTATATGATAATTTTCTTGTTCTAATAGTTTCTTTGAAAATATTAATAAATTTGTATTACCAAATAAACCTTCTTTTTTAAGATTATCTTTAGTTATTAAACTAAAATAAACACCAGAAAATTGATAATTAAATTCATCAAGAGAAGAAGTTTTTAATTCAGTCCAATTATCATTATAATTTTTAGCTGAATGAACTAAATATAATATATCATCCATTTAATTATAAAAATAGATATAAAAATAATATGCATACAATTTAATTTAAAAGAAATATCTTTTATTTTCTAATTTTTCGATTTTTTTAATTAATTCATCAATTCTAGTTTGATTATTTCTATTATTTTCATCTATTTTTAATTGATTATTTCTATTATTTTCATTAATCATATTTGTAGTTATATACATATGATAAGCTCCAAATGTCATTGAACCAATTGCACCTTTACACAAAATTTTTAAATCATCCAAAGTCATAAAAACTCTTTTAATCATTAATAATAATTAATTTTTATAATTTAAAAATAATTCATATTAATTTTTAACATTAAATCATAATCATTTTTATCATACAAATAAATTTTTGGTTGAATTTTATATTTATTATTTAAATATAAACAATTTGAAATCAATGATTTAAATATTTTTATTTTTAAATTTAAATCATTATTTATAAATATACCTGAAGATATTGGTAATAATCTTAATTTTAATTTATTATTTATTTTATATTGTTTCATAAATTCCTTATAAATATCTTCATATATCTTTAAAAATAATTCATTTAATTTTTTATTATTTCTATCATTTATTATATTATTTAAATATTTAGAATTCATAAAATTAGGACCAACAGTATGTAATAATTTTATTTTATCATCATTATATGAACCATAACAAGCAACACTTAAATTATTTTTATTTTTTTCATATAATTCATCTTCATTTTTAAATTGTATAAAATGATTTATAACTTCCTCATTTGGTTTTTTTGTATCCAATAATTTATAAATACCACCTGATGCACCACCTGCACCTGAAAATCCATTTTTCATAAAATATAACCCAGCTGGATCTAATATTACACTATTTTTAGTTATTTTATCTGTAATTGATTTATTTACCAATAATTTTTTATCCATTTATATTATTAAATAAATAAAAAATTACTTCTTTATCAATAAATATAATAAAAATATTATCCATAATATATTACTTATATAACACCACATGGTGCCCCAAGTTTTATATTTATAATAAAAATATAAACTTATAATTAAAGTAATTAAAGCAAATACAAATAAAAATTTATTATTATATTTATTGAAATATGAAGGTATTAAATAAAATAATAAACCTATAATTATCCAATAAATAGGTAAATCTAACCAATACCAAATTAAATGTTTATTTTCTCCTCTTTTCATTTTGAAATTAATTTTTGGCAATTGAATAATAATAAAAAGAATTGCAACAAATGCAAAAATAATTAAACTTAATTTTTTTAATTTTCCTTCCAATAATAAGAATTGCATCAGAAACATTTGAATAAATATTATAAATAATCCAATTTTACTTAATAATCTATTGATTTCAATATTATTATAATATGTCCAAGCCAAAAATTCCAAAAATTGCATAGATGTAAATGATAATAATATAATAATTAATGGTCTATATTCTATAGTTAAATTATAAATAATAATAGCTAAAATACAACCAAATATAAAAGTTGTTAAAGATACCTTTGGATTATAACACATCTAATTAACAATACCAAAAATTAATTTATTAATAGTAGTGTTTACACAAAATAATCTATGTAATATAATACCTAATATAAATATAAACAATAAAACTAATGGAAAATTCAAATTAAATAATTTAGCTATTATAAATGAACCTATTATAGTTAATATTACATCAACAATAGCTAGATTTAAAAAACGATAGGAATGTGCACCTTCATTAGGTTTTCCAAAAATATCACTATAATTCTTAAATGGACAACTCATTTATTTATTTAATTTATAAATAGACCAAGATAAATAATTTGCAAATATTAACCATAAAATATATGGTATAAATAAATAAACTGGTATTAAATTTTTATTTGTAATACCAAATTGTATCATTGTTAAAATTGCAAAAATTAAAACAAATAAAGTTAAAATTGCAGAACCTAATATTTGTTTAAAATAAAAAAACATTGGACTATATGAAAAATTAAGTAATAAATGAATTACTGGTATTATATAAAATTTAAAATCTTTTTTATATAATCCATAATAATAAGCAAAACCTAAAAGAATATATAAAATAGTCCAAGCAATTGGAAATACAATTCTAGGGGGATTTAAAGAAGGTTTTTGAAGTTTTTCGTACCATTCATCAGGTTTTCCAATAGAACCACTTAAAAATCCAAAAAAAAGAGGAATAATAATCCATAATAAATAAATATCAAATTTCATTTCTATTATTTTTATACGATTTTATAATCTTGTTTTATGATATTATAACATTCATCTTTATTTTTAAGATTAAATGTAAATCCAATATTATCTAACTCACAATCTTGTTCATCTTCTTCTTCAATAACTTCTTGACCTCCAGTAATTTCAACTGGAACTTCTATTTTTTTATTTACTTTATTTTTAATTAATTCCATCATATATTCCTCATCTAACATTATATCAAAATTACCTGAACCACAATTTGGAACTTTACCCATCATAACTTGTGGGGAAATACCAGATGTATTATCATATTCTGAAAATATACTACCATTAATTAACATATCAACACTCTCCTCAAAAGAAGATTTACTTAAAGCACTACTAGAATTTCTATTAATTCCATGTCTATCAATAGACATTAAAGCACCTTTAAAGGTCATTGTATCTATTAATAAAGATAAATGTCTATAATTCAAAGCACCTTCACCAGTAATATTTTCCAATTCTTTACATAAAGCTGTTCGCGCAGCTTCAATACCTAGAACATTATGAATTTCTCGAATATCATTAGAAATAGTTCTAATAGCATCTATATTAGGGTCTGCCAAAATTTCCATTAAATTAGTTCCATCAGTATCTAATACCCATTCAACAATTTTATCAAAATTACCAGTTTCAGGATTATAAATATCTTTTTTTTCCTTATTTAAAGAAACCTTATTAACTCCCTTATATCCTTTTAAAGATACTTGATAAACAATATTATGTTCCATTGCTTTGATTGCTGCGATTTCATCTTTATTTTCAATATCTTTACAAGCAAAATCTGTTAATCTAATTCTAAATATACATTCCTCTGCATTATCATCACTGAAAACACAATCAATATATTTATTATAAGCCTTGCTTAATTTAGTATAAATATCAATCATTCGTAATCCATATGAAATCATTTTTTCTTTATTAAATTTCATTCGTAATACCCAAGGTGATCTACTTCTATTTTTATGAATACTATCATATAATGATTGAAATTTATTATAAACATCTAACATTCCTTTATCATGTTCAATTGTATTTTCATTATCCCAATAAATTTCACTATATTCTAAAATATCTGATAATCGAGTAATTTCAATACTATTTTTAATATTCAATGCTACTATTTTTGTTTTATTAATTCTTTCATCATCATAATTAATACCATCATCAGCTAATTTTGGATTAACTACAGTAGCAACATCATCTTTCATATAAATTTTTAATATGGGTTTTTTTGTTTTTTTCGTTGCACTTAAAATTTCTTTTAATCGAGGAACTCCACTAGTAGCCTTTACAGCATCTGCTGTTCCAGATACATGAAATGTATCTAAAGTTAATTGAGTTCCAATTTCTCCAATTGTTTGTGCTGAAACAACTCCAACCATTTCACTAGGTTGTGCAATTGCTTCATTAAAATATTCATAAATTTGACCTATAATCCAATTAAACATTCCTTTATTAAAATTTTGCTTAATTATCAATTTTTTAGGCGATAAATAACTTCTTAATAAGATATGAAAGAATATCATTCCCTGTTCTTGGTCTTTGATATATAAATTTTTAATTATTTCTTCAATCTTATCTAATACATAATCAGGTGTTAAATCTGTAAGAGTTGCTGTAATTCCAGTACTATCTCTTCTTTTAACTGCTGTATTTATTAAACGATTAAATGGAATTGGATAATTTATTTTACTATTTTTACTTCCTTTATTTACTTTCATTATAATAAACATCTTATCATCCAATAAATCTTTGAAATGTTCTTTACATCTTTCATATGTTTTCATATTAACTTCTTTAAAAGCTTCAGGTGTTAAATAATTATTTAATTTATCTATTTCAGTAATATTATATTCTTCCTCCATCTTCATAAATGACATTTCAACTGTCGGCAAGAATTGTTTTTCTATCTTGCAACCATCCATTCCATCCTCTCCATATATATATTGAACAATAGTTCCTGATGCATTTCTTACTGTATTATCATAATATACCTTTGCATCCTCCATCGCTTTCACTAACCGGCGTTGAATATACCCGGTCTCTGAAGTATTTAGAACGTGTATGCCGTATCTAGTTTCAAAGTTACCAGTTGCAGGCACAGAAACATCATATGCCTTCTTATATTTTTCATTAAGTATATCACCAGTTAATTCAGTAATTTCAACAATTTCATCAAGAATTACATCATTATTATATTTAAAATTTATATGTTCATGATTGATATTCACAAATGTTTCTAATTTATCAGCTTTTACTTTATTAATTAATTTAATATTTTCTTTGAATTTTACAGCCCATTGTGCTCTAATACTAAAATTATATGCAGTTTGAATAGATTGAATTTTTGCATTTGGTCTTTCTTTTTGTTCTATTACACTAATTTTTCCAAATATTCCTAATCTATTACATAATTTTGAAATACCCATAATTAATTCTTTAGAAATAGAATTTGCTCTAATTGTTTTTGTTAAATGATCAATTGAACCATCTCCTGAAAAATAACCATTAATTATTCCTTTTACAAATTCTATTGGTGCAGTATATGCAATTTCTGGAATATATTTATGTTCAGCAGTATGACCTAAAATATTATGTAATAATTTAGCAAGAATATTACAATAACCTGTAATTGAAACACTTTTAAATGAACGATTTTTACTTCTATCGGATTCACTCCAATTAATATTATATTTATTAAACCAATATTTTACAAAGTCCTTTACACTTTCTTCATCTTTAGTAATTGCAATATCGCCTTTAGTTACTCTTGCATTTCCATCTGCTAAAAATAAACCAATAAATATACCATTATCTTCATTTAATTCAAATTTTTCAGGTATTTTATAAACAATTTTTGTTGCTCCATATGTATATATACAACCTCGTTCAATACTTGATAATCTTTCTTTTCCTTCATTTAAAGTTCTTCTTAAACTTCTTTGATCTGGATAAGGAACAGTAAATGTAATTCCTTGATTTTCTTCCCACCAATTTCTTTTTAAAATTTTGCATCCATTAATTAAATCATTTGCTGTATGAATATCAGTTCCGTATACATATTCAGTTTTAGGAAAATATTTAGTCATATCAATATATGTATTAATTACTGGTGGTTCTGGTAAATTCATAGTTACTGGAACACAATCTCCAATTTTTACTTTAGGTGTTTCTTTCTTTTCAAATTTATTACCATTCCATATAATTAAAGATTTTGATTTAGTTACAATAACTTCTCTTCCTCCTTTAGTTAAAATTTTATATAATATTTCACCTGTATCATGTCTTGATACATTTGTAATTTGTCCCCAAATTACTTTACCAACATCATCACAAGATGGAATATAAATTCCATCAGGAACTCCTAACATTTCCATATTAGCATCTTCAGGTCCAAATTGTTCTACATATTTTTTATTTTCGGGATTATCTATTTTTTCATCTATCCAATCTCCAATATTTACACATTTTGATATTCCATCTTCTATAATTAGAATTGGTGTATCTCCTGTGACTGATTTAACTGCTGTATCAATTAAACCTTCACGACCTCCCATTGCATGAAAAAATACCTCTTGTGGTGATAATCCACTAATAAAACTATTTTCTACAAATCCTCTTGCTTCAGGTCCATCATCATATTTTGTAAAATGTGGCAGAGTTCTATCAGTAAATCCATATGAAATTCTTTTTCCATCCACATTTTGCTGACCAACACATGCCATAATTTGCGCAATATTCGTTTCTTTTCCTTTTGAACCAGAATTAACCATATTAAACATTCTATTTGTTTTCTCATCAATTTTAGTTAAACTAATTGTTGCAACTTCTTTCGTTGTTTGATTTAAAATTCCAATAATTTCTCTTTCAATAAATTCTTCATTATTAAATATACTATTATTTTCTAAATCTCCTTTTCGAATATCCTCTAATTTCTTATAGGCATTTGCTTTCATTTCCTTAATTTTACTATTAAGTTCATTATCTGTATTTTTATCTGTGACTAAATCACTAATACCAATACTAAATCCAGCTGTTAATAACCATCTACATACTAATCTTTGAGTATTATCCAAGAATTTCTTAATTTCAATGGGACCATAATCATGATATATTACAGGAATTAAACCATCTGTAATACTATGAAATACTGCCTTATCTAAATGTCCATCAATTAATTTACTATTGTTAATAACTACAGTTTTTTCTGCCTTATTCTTAACATTAATATATAATGATGGTGGTAAAATTTCTGAAAATAATTCTCGACCAGTATAAGTATAATCTTTATTTGGTTTATGCAATTTTCCTTTGAAATAACTGTTACACATTTGTAAATTAGCCATTTGTTTATCACTAACAATCGTATAATCTTTTGTTAATCTAAATGACCCTACTAATGTATCTTGAACTACTTCAATACTCGGTTTTCCATCTCTTTGTGCCAAAATTAAATAAGGAACAGCTGCTAAATCTTTCAATTCACTCATAGTTTGAATATTTTGAGGACAATGTAAATTCATTTCATCACCATCAAAATCTGCATTATATGGTGGTGTATCCAATACATTTAATCTAAATGTTTGATAAGGCATAATAATAACCTTATGACACATCATACTCATTTTATGAAGTGATGGTTGACGATTAAATAATACATAATCACCATTATTCAAATGTCGATGAACAACATCACCAATTTTAAGTTCTTCAGCAATTTTATTCAAATCCTTTGCATATTTCAAATTAATAGTAATCATATTATTAATTTTCTTTATGTATTTGGCACCAGGCCACTTATCCGAACCATTTAAAACTAATCGCTTCATTTCCTCAAAATTATATTCATTTACAACTTCTTGAAAAGTAATATTTAATGCAACTCTAATAGGAACACCTAATTCATCAATACTGATATAAGGATCAGGGGTAATAACAGAACGAGCTGATTGATCAACACGTTTTCCATTTAAATTACCTCTAATTCTACCATCTTTCTTTCGCATTCTATCACAAATTGATTTGAGTTTTTTACCATTTCTTTGTTGAGCTGGTGAAAGACCCGGAATTTGATTATCAATAAATGTAAATATATGATATTGTAATAAATAAGCATATGAATTAATAATATCTTCACTAGCACCTTTATTAATTTTATCAATAAGAATATTATTAAATTTAACTATATCATTTAATTTATGAGTTAAATCATCATATCTCATTTGACCATTTTCTTCAATAATACTAGGACGAACAGCAGGTGGAGGAACAGGTAGAACTGAACATATCATCCATTCTGGTTTATTCCATTTTGGATTAAATCCCATAACTTCCATATCCTCTTCAGTAATTCTTTTGAAAATTCTTAATACATCTTCAGCAGTAAATTCTAATTGAGTAGAAGTTTCTTTTGATTTATCTTTCCATTCTGCTATAATTTTCATTGCTTCAACTTTATTATATCTATCTGGTTGTCTTGCACCACATCCAATATGTTTATCATCGCCACAACTTTTAATTTTAGTAGTAGTATTACATAACTTAAAATAAGCTTCCCATCTTTTTTGATTATTTTTAATTGCCAATATTTTATTCATATCATTCTTTAAATCCTCATTTCCTGTATTAGGGGAAATAAGAATTCTAGAACATCTATAACAAACACATTTAAGTATTTTTCTTGTAATATCAAAGAACATTGCATGAAATACTGGTTTAGCTAGTTCGATATGTCCAAAATGACCTGGGCAAAACATATATTTTTGTTCACAAGTCAAACAAATTTTATCATGTTCCAAAACACCCATACGAGTATCAAATAATCCATTATGAATTGGTTCATTACCTGTATAAGTGTCTGGTTTAGTAATTTTAACTGCTGAACGTCTAATAATTTCTTCAGGACTTAAAATACTAAATTGAATACCTTTAACCTCTTGAATTTCCACTTTCTGGTCATTATAAGATAATTCAGCATAAATCGACATATCTATTTATATAATACTTAATTTTAAATATAATAATCATTTTTTTTCTTAATGAAAAATAAAAAAATTAATAATTATCTGCTTCAAGATTTTTAAAAATTTCATTATTTTTTAATTCATCTAAATTATCATAAAGTAATGCATGTAATTCATTTTTAATTACAATAATTGCAAGAAAATAATCTGTATCACAATATTCTAAATAATCATGTATAATAAAATAATTACCATAACTAATTTCTATTATTGGTGATAATTCATATGCATCTTTAAAATATTCTAATAATTTATTAAAATGATGTTAAGATAAATCAAAAGTCATTTCACCAAAACTTGAATATAGTAATGCAATTTCTTGAATTATATTTTCTCTAAACATCATCAATTAATATTAATTAAACATGATTTTAAATATAATAATCATTTTTTATTTTTTGAATTTTTTCATAATACTTATCACGAATATTTTTATATTCATTAATAATACCTTCATCATATAACCATTTTTTTGAATAAATATTTAATTTATGTTGTTCATTAAATAAAACATAAATAGTTAAATAAATTAAACAAACAATAATAAAACTTTTAAATATATCTCTAACTGGAATATAAACAATACCAAATAAAATTATTGCTTGAATAAAATTATTTTTTATTAATTTTTTTTGAAAATCTGTTAATTGCAAATCTAAATATTTTGCTCCTATTTGCATTAAAATTAATGAAATTATTAAAACTGGATCAAATGATAAAACATCCATCTTATAATAAAAATAATAGAAAAAATAATAAATTGTGAATTTATGCACTAAATAATAATAATTGCATAAATGATAAAATTCTACCTGGATTATTAGGACTTGTAGAACTTGCTAATGATGGAAATATAAATAATAATTCATTTCCAGATGTATTATTATCTTTAATATCATGTATATATTTAAATTCATTAGCTGAACAATAACTATTATTATTTAATCTTGTAGTATTATTTATTAATAAAGTTGAATTTACATTAGAAGTTTCTAATAATCTATTACCTGCATATAAAGCCCATGTTCCAGGTGCTCTTGAAATCCATTGTGGATCAGCTATAAAACCATAACGTTTAAGTATAATACTAGATGGAAATCTAATATGGATAAATTCACCTTTTTGAGGATATTTTATTAATCCAAATGCCAAATTTTCTGGTAAATTTGTTGTAAATATTCCTGTATAATCACCATTATTATTATAATTATCAATTGTGAATGCAGTTAATTTATTATTTCTTAATAATAAATTACTTGGTATATAATCATCATTAAAATATTTAGAAAATGTTAAATTATATGTAATTGTTCCATTACCAAATGATTGACTATATATATGATCATTTCTTTTAGTAATAGTTGAAATAACATTAATATTCATATTAGGATCGGGAATTTCAGTAATAGCTCCAGATGCAGTCATATTTGCAGAACAATTGGTAGAAGTTTCAATAACTTCGCCAATTTTTTTATAACCAGTATATAATTCATATACTTGATCTTCAGATAATGCAGTTCCAGCATATATTCTAAAATCATCAATATAGGTATTTGTATTTACACCTGATTCATTAATTATATATTGTCCATTATCATTTGCTCTATATGGATTTATTGAAGTATCATTACCTCTTAAAATTCCATTAATATATAATTCTCTTCTTTTATTCGTTATATAAAATACATATGCGAAATGTGTCCAAACATTTTTATAAGAATTAAATTCATTTGAACTTAAATTAACATATAAATCATCATAATTAAATGAAAATGAAAATCCTGTGCTACTATATGTAGATAATAATAAATATTGACTTACATAAGGAAATGAACCATATCCTGTTCCACCATATCTACCAAATATATGATTATTTTCTGTAAAAGGTGATTTTATCCAATATGAAATTGTAAAACTTTTATTACTTATATTAAATGAACTAGGAGTAGAAATAATTTTACTGGAGCTTGATATTAATAGACTACCTGAACCTTTAGTAAAATCACTATTAGTAATTGTTGCATTTGTAGAAGTCCAATTATTTGCACTTGTTCCATCATTAAAATGAGGTATTTGATTATTATCAAATTTAAACCATACAGTAGGATTAATTTCATTTCGATTATTATCTGTTAAAACAACATATGTTTTACTTATAATTATATTACTAAAATATTCTATTTTTACATTAAAAGATAATAATATAATAATAAATATTATAAATAATATTATTGTAGTTATAATTATTTTAATCATTATTCTATATAAATTATATAAATTTAATTATTTTCTAATAATTCAATTCTAGTTTTTAAATCTTGAATTCTGTTATTTTGTTTTTGTAATATTTTATATAATTCTTGAGTGTAAGCTATATTTAAGGAATATAACGACGAATAATCTAATTTTAAAAAATCATTTACTTTTTTTCCATAAATAAATATTTTAT
>VFQS010000328.1_pt1 | contig 56845 bp, 66 predicted proteins | sample 3512361 | NCBI WGS metagenome assembly VFQS01 (sample SAMN10412375, study PRJNA504923) | tailings metagenome | isolation source: Relicate 1 Philex TSF3 active mining | place: Philippines | reverse complement strand
TCGTTAAAAAATTACTGCGCTTTAATCAAGATCAGCCGCGCGTCGAAGTTGTGATCCTGTCACGTAACGATCCGGTCAGTGGTTTACGCGTGTTTCGTTCTGCCAAACATCATGGGCTTAGCATTGAACGCGGGGTTTTTACCCGAGGCAGGCCGCCGTATCACTACTTAAAATCGCTACAAGCCAACCTCTTCTTATCAGCCAACGAAGAAGATGTACGCGCCACGCTTGACGCCGGTTTTCCGGCTGCGCGCGTCTACCCAGAATCAACCAAAATGGCTGAAAATAATCCCAATGAAATCCGCATCGCCTTTGACGGAGACGCTGTTTTATTTTCAGATGAGGCCGAACAAGTTTTTCAGGATCAAGGCCTAAAGGCGTTTGTTGATCATGAAAGTCAACGTGCCGCCATTCCATTGCCACCCGGTCCCTTCAAGCCCCTGCTTGCCGCCCTTCATCAACTGCAAACGGAGACTGAGCCTAAAAATGAGATGCGCATCCGCACCGCCTTAGTGACCGCCCGCTCCGCACCAGCCCATGAGCGCGCCATTCGCACCTTGATGAACTGGGGGATTGATGTGGATGAGGCGATGTTTCTTGGGGGCTTATCCAAGCGTGAGTTTTTGAAAGAGTTTGAGCCCGACTTTTTCTTTGATGATCAAACGGGGCATTGCAATGCTGCCTCCAGTGTCGCCCCAACCGGGCATGTAATCTCTGGGGTTAGCAATACCAACCGGTCCAAGTCCTAATTTTTCCATGTCTGAATTTGTTCTCGGTCAGCAAAGTGCTTATCCCAATCAATATGACCCGGGTTTGCTCTTTCCTATCCCGCGCGCTGAGAATCGTAAGAAACTGGGTATTGAAGATGGCTCACCTCTACCGTTTTTAGGAATTGACCTTTGGAATGCATTTGAACTGAGTTGGCTAAACCCCAAAGGCAAACCGCAGATCGCTCTGGCTGAATTTTCGATTCCAGCAGAGTCGCCATTCATGATCGAGTCAAAGTCGTTCAAACTCTATCTCAATAGTCTCAACCAACATCATTTTGAAAATAGTAATGCAGTGCGCGAGTGCCTGAGCCATGATTTAGCTTTGGCCCTTGGTAGTCCATTGCAAATCAAGTTGCTTGATCCATCCCAAATACAAGATCAAAAAAAATATCCGCTGATACAAGAATTGGCTGGTCGACTTCTCGATCGCCTTGATATTGAAGTCGATCAAACACAGATTGCTGACCCGCTGCTTCTGAGTGCAGATCAGAACTCAGCCCCAATTACACAAACTCTGGTCTCGCATTTGCTCAAATCCAATTGCCCGGTTACCGGTCAACCCGATTGGGCCAGCGTACAAATTGATTACCAGGGTCGGCCTATTGATGAGGAGGGACTATTACGCTACTTGATTGGCTTTCGTCAACTTGGTGAATTTCATGAACACTGCGTTGAAAAAATCTTTTGCGATATTAAGAGTCGCTGCCAACCAGAAAAACTCTCCGTTTATGCGCGCTACACCCGACGAGGTGGGTTAGATATTAATCCGTTTCGGGCAGATTTCAATGCTGCCTGGCCCAACAATGTTCGTCACGCCAGGCAGTAATACTAGAACGGAATATCGTCATCCATTGCATCGAGTGCATTTGCGCTTGAACTCGATGTGCTCTCAGCAGGCTTAGAACGACCGCCTGACGATTCCTCTCCGGAGCCAGCCATTCGTGCACCGAGCATTTGCATGCTGTCAGCAATGATCTCGGTGGAATACTTTTCTTGTCCACTTTGATCCGTCCACTTTCGAGTCCGCAAGCGACCCTCGACATAAACTTGTGAACCTTTTTTAAGATATTGACCAGCAATTTCAGCCAACTTACCGAAAAAGGCAATGCGATGCCATTCGGTGTTCTCTTTCATCTCGCCTGTTTGCTTATCTTTATAGCGATCTGAAGTGGCTACTGAAATATTGGTGACAGCGTCACCGCTGGGCATATACCGAGTTTCTGGGTCACGCCCAACATTACCAACGATGATGACTTTATTGACTGAAGCCATTTTGTCTCCCGAAGAAAATTAAATAAAAAGTGTGGCTAAAGCTACTTTGCGGTTTGCGACGATGGAATATCACGCATTGGCCAGGCAATTATAAGCCAGGCAATAATTAAAACGGTGCCGCCAATAAATACCGAAAGGTTGCCAAAAAGCTGCATCATGAGTCCACCGAGCGCTGCGCCGGTAAATAATCCGACAGACTGAGTCGTGTTGTAGATGCCCAATGCCGCTCCTTTTTCATCCTTGGCCCAACGAGATACCATCGAGGGTTGCAAGGCTTCGAGTAAATTAAAGCCGACAAAGTAAATCAACAATGCACTGACAATGGTTGTTATGGAATGGGCTTGCAAGAAGATGATCTGTGCAATCAATAGGATGACAACGGCTGTTAGCAATACAAGCCGTAATTTCTTTTTCTTTTCTCCATAAATAATCCCTGGCAACATCAGAAAGAATGAAACAATGACGACTGGAAAGTAAATTTTCCAATGGTCGTCTAATGGCATGCCTGCATCCACGAGTAATCGCGGAACAACCAAGAACATGGCCACTTGGGTGGCATTGAGAACAAACACTCCCACATTGAGTCGGAATAATTCAGGTCTTAGAAAAATTTGCATCAGCGGCTGATGCTCACCCCGAATTTGCTTTGGAGGACTTGGTACCAAAAGCCAGGCAACCAAAAAGCCAATCAAACCCAACAGTGCCAATAACAAGAACATGCCATCCAGGCCAATGGCCCGATAAATCGGCGTCGCAATTACTAAAGAGAGGGCGAAGGAGATCCCAATGCTCCCTCCCACAATCGCCATTGCCGCAGTCCTCACTTGCTCGCGTGTTAAATCCGCCACCCAAGCAGACACTGCGGCAGAGATTGCTCCTGCCCCCATGAGTCCTCGCCCAATGGCAATCCACAACAAATCATCGCGACTGGCTGCAATCAACGCACCAGCAATAAATAAACTCAACCCCCACAAAACGACCGGCTTACGACCCACCCGATCTGAAAGAATTCCGAGGGGAATATGGAAAAAAGCCTGAACGATATTAAAAATTCCAAGGGCCAAACCGACCCATAAGGCATTTTCTCCCCCAGGTAAATCCTTGGCATGCAAGGAGAAAACGGGTAACAGCAAGAAAAGGCCCAGCATCCGCAGGCCAAAGATACCGGCAAGGGCTAGGGTTGAGCGTAGTTCGGAAGAGTTCATGAGAAAAGGCTATATTAACAAGTTACGCTAAAAAATCATGAATAACGAAATCAAAATCCGTGGGGCCAGAACCCACAACCTAAAAAATATCAATCTGGATATCCCCCGCGAAAAGCTCGTGGTGTTGACCGGCTTATCCGGTTCTGGAAAAAGCTCCTTAGCCTTCGATACGCTCTATGCCGAAGGACAGCGTCGCTACGTTGAGTCACTCTCAGCCTATGCCCGCCAATTTCTGCAGTTGATGGAAAAACCCGACGTGGATGTGATTGAGGGTTTGTCGCCCGCAATCTCCATTGAACAAAAGGCGACTAGCCATAACCCGCGCTCAACGGTTGGCACCGTCACCGAGATCCATGATTATTTGCGTCTCCTTTTCGCGCGGGCGGGCACTCCCTACTGCCCAGATCATGCCTTGGCTCTTGAAGCGCAAAGCGTTTCGCAAATGGTTGATACGGTTATGGCAATGCCAGCCGATGCCAAACTCATGATCTTGGCTCCTGTGGTAAGCGAACGCAAAGGTGAGTTCGTTGATTTATTCGAAAATCTCCAAGCTCAGGGCTTTGTGCGTTTTCGCATTCGCTCCGGTGGTGGTACGAGTAACGCCGCCAAAGCCGAGATCGTTGAAGCTGATCGTCTGCCGCAACTCAAGAAAAATGATAAGCACTCGATCGAGGTAGTGGTTGATCGAATTCGTGTCAAAGAGGACATTCAGCAACGGCTGGCTGAGTCGTTTGAAACCGCCTTGCGACTCGCTGATGGCAAAGCCATGGTGGTCAATATGGATACAGGAGAAGAAATCATTTTCTCCAGCAAATTTGCCTGCCCCATTTGCTCCTACTCATTGCAAGAACTTGAGCCCCGTCTGTTTTCCTTTAATAATCCGATGGGCGCTTGCCCCAGCTGCGATGGACTCGGCCATATCTCCTTCTTTGACCCCAAACGTGTCGTGGCGCATCCTGACCTATCACTAGCAGCAGGAGCCATCAAGGGCTGGGATCGTCGCAACCAGTTTTACTTCAAGCTCCTACAAACCTTAGCGAAGTTTGGTGGCTTTGATCTTGAAAAGCCTTTTGAGAAATTACCCAAAAAGGCGCAAGACCTGATCCTCTATGGATCCGGGGATGCAACCATTCCGTTTGAGTATCTCAATGAAAAGGGTCGCTCAGTCGTGCGCGAACATGCCTTTGAGGGAATCTTGGCTAATTTTGAGCGGCGCTATCGAGAAACCGACTCAGGAGCGGTTCGTGAGGAATTGGCCCGCTATCAAAACATTCGTGCTTGCCCAGAATGCGGCGGTACCCGTTTACGCAAGGAGGCGCGCTTTGTCAAAGTGGGCGATGGTCAACAAGCGCGCGCTATCTATGAAATCAGCGCCCTACCATTGCGCGAAGCCCAAGATTATTTCAATACGATCCAATTAAAGGGTGCTAAACGCGAAATTGCTGACAAAATCATCAAAGAGATCGCCTCACGTTTGCGCTTCTTAAATGATGTGGGTCTGGATTATTTATCCCTAGAACGTAGCGCAGATACCCTCTCGGGTGGCGAAGCGCAACGAATTCGACTTGCCTCGCAAATTGGTTCTGGACTCACTGGTGTGATGTATGTTCTTGATGAACCATCGATTGGTTTACACCAGCGCGATAACGATCGTTTAATTGCAACCCTCAAACACCTGCGCGATCTTGGCAACAGCGTACTGGTCGTCGAGCATGATGAGGATATGATTCGGGCCTCAGACTATGTGATTGATATTGGACCTGGGGCGGGTGTGCATGGTGGAAAAATCGTTGCAACCGGAACTCCAAGCGAAGTCGAACGCAATCCTGATTCATTAACAGGTGCCTACCTATCTGGCCAAGAAAATATCGCGGTGCCCCAAAAGCGTACTGAACATGATGGTCGCTTTCTAAGCATCATTGGTGCGGGTGGTAACAATTTGCAAAAAGTGGATGCGCACATTCCCGTAGGCTTATTAACTTGTGTCACTGGCGTATCTGGGTCTGGTAAGTCAACCTTGATTAACGACACCTTGCATCATGCAGTTGCCCAACACCTCTATGGCTCGAGCGCTGAACCAGCTGAGCATGATCATATCGACGGTATTGAACACTTCGACAAAGTGATTAATGTGGATCAATCGCCGATTGGCCGCACACCACGCTCGAATCCTGCAACCTATACGGGTCTATTTACTCCGATCCGAGAACTCTTTGCTGGGGTACCAGCTGCGCGTGAACGGGGCTATGAAGCGGGTCGATTCTCATTTAATGTCAAAGGTGGCCGTTGCGAAACCTGTGAGGGTGATGGCGTTCTCAAGGTCGAAATGCATTTCTTGCCCGATGTCTATGTGCCCTGCGATGTGTGCCATGGCAAACGCTATAACCGGGAGACCCTGGATATCCGCTATAAAGGCAAGAATATTCATGAGGTCTTATCGATGACGGTAGAGCAAGCTCATGAGTTCTTTGAAGCTGTTCCGGTGGTTAAGCGCAAACTCAAGACCTTGCTCGATGTTGGTTTGGGGTATGTCTGCCTGGGTCAAAGCGCCACTACCCTTTCAGGAGGAGAGGCGCAGCGTGTCAAGCTCTCGCTAGAGCTATCCAAGCGGGATACGGGACGGACCCTTTACATCCTGGATGAGCCAACCACAGGTTTGCATTTTCATGACATCAAACTATTGCTTGAGGTGATTCATACCCTGAAAAAACAAGGAAATACCGTGGTGATCATTGAACACAATCTGGATGTGATCAAAACTGCTGACTGGTTAATTGACCTTGGACCGAATGGGGGTGCCGGTGGTGGTCAAATTATTGCAACTGGAACGCCTGAGGAGGTCGCCAATCACCCCGCCAGCTTCACCGGAAAGTACTTAAAGCCCCTCCTTAAAAAGCAGGCCAATCCCAGCCCTATCAAGAAAAAAGATCTCGAAAAACTTGGGCTTTAAATCCCGCAAGGGGGTAGTCAGCATATACTTATCCCCATGAATGCAAAGAACCAGCGCGCTCTGGAATTAGCCTGCGCCACCCTTGATTTGGAAGCGGATGCAATTCGCAAAATGCGGAACCGCTTGGCCCAAGAAGGACAATCAGCCCTGCTACTTTCGGTTCAACTTCTCGAACAATGCCACGGTCGGATTGTTGTCTCAGGAATTGGTAAATCAGGGCACATCGCTCGCAAGGTGGCGGCCACCTTTGCATCAACCGGCTCTCCCGCATTTTTTGTTCATCCCGCCGAGGCAAGTCATGGCGATTTAGGGATGGTCACTCGTGATGATGTATTCGTAGCGATTTCAAACTCCGGTGAAACCGAGGAGTTACTCACCATTGTCCCGATCATTAAGCGAACTGGCGCAAAATTAATTGCACTTACGGGAGACCCTAATTCCTCACTTGCCAAGTTGGCAGATGCACATCTTGATATTAGTGTTGACAAAGAAGCTTGCCCGCTCAATATGGCACCAACGACCAGCACGACGGCAGCGCTGGCTATGGGTGATGCACTCGCTGTTTCTCTGTTGGATGCGCGAGGCTTTAAGGCCGAAGACTTTTTGCGCTCGCACCCCGGCGGAAGACTGGGTCGAAAATTAATCGCCCATGTCTCAGAGGTGATGCGCGATCTCTCAAGCACCCCCAAAATCAATGTAAAGGCATCATTTACACAGGCCCTTACTGAAATGAGTCGTCAAAAGATGGGCTTGGTTGTCATTGTGAACGACACTAACCAAGTATTAGGCATTTTGACCGATGGGGATTTACGACGCTTGATCGAAAAACAGGTAAGCATCGGCTCTATTAGTCTGGCAGAGGCCATGACCCCCAACCCAAGGACCATCCCGCCTGATTTAATTGCTGAAGAGGCCATTGGAATGATGGAGCAGCATCGGATCAATCACTTAATTGTGGCTGATGCAGAAAAACGCCTACTAGGCGCCCTCAACTTGCATGACTTATTTGCAGCCAAGGTAATTTAATTGATGGCACCGATTCTCCAATCACACACCACAAACCCATTAACCAACTATCCCCAGGCTCTCGAACGAGCAACTCAGATTCGCATCTTGGTACTTGATGTTGATGGCGTTCTCACCAGCGGTCAAGTTTTTTTTGGACCGGACGGTAAAGAATCGATGAAGGGTTTTGATATTCAAGATGGCTTTGGCATCAAACTTCTTCAAAGCGTTGGAATTGAGTGTGCCGTTATTACGGGTCGCCACTCGAAAATGGTGCTTGGACGCTGCGATGAACTTGGCATTACCAATGTATTTACTGGTGTTCAAGATAAAAAATTGGCACTTCTAGAACTAAAGGAACGAGTTCCATTTAATCCTGCCATCGACTTGGCAGTGATGGGGGATGATTGGCCTGATTTATCGATCATGCAATCGGCGGGCTTGCGGATTGCTCCTGCTCAAGCACACGAAGCCGTTCGTCAAGTCGCCCACTACATCACGCAGGCGAAAGGTGGCTTTGGTGCTGTTCGTGAAGCCTGCGATTTAATCCTCAAAGCCCAAGGGCATTACGATTCACTGCTAGCTAAAGCCAAAGGCTAAGACAAACTCTTCATGAGACTTTCTCGGCACATTATCTATTTATGGATCGTACGCGGTTTATTACGCGTTCTCCCCTTTTTGCTGATGGGCTCGCTAACTCTGGCTACTTTCTGGCTAGTCAAACGGAGTGCGCCACCAGAGTCACTTGCACTGGCACGCGTGCCCCAACATCTACCTGATTACATTCTTAAAAATGCCACCCTTTCGAACCTCAATGAGCAAGGGCAAACAAAATACCGCGTTCTAGGAAAAAAACTGATTCACTATGAGGACGATGCATCGATCGATTTAGAGCGGCCGCGGATTCGTATCTTTCAAGATCAGGGTGCGCCTGTTACGGTTCGTGCTGAGCGCGGCCATATTGATGGTGATTTAACGATCTTGGATCTGTATGAGAATGGTGAAATTTTTCGTCCGGCTCAAGAGGCTTTGGGCGATCGCAAGGCTGCGCCTCAATTGCTGGCCCGCTCAAGCTACTTCCAAGTTTTAATTAATGATGATATTGTGCGTACCGATAAACCATTAGAGCTTCAACAGGGAATGTCGATCATGAATTCAAGTAGTGGTGGAACGTTCAATAACGTCGATCACAGCGCTAGCCTTAAAGGACAGGTACGTGGTCGAATCGAGCCTGCTGAGCAAAAGGGTCGCAATTGAGAATCCTAATTTTTATTCTTGCTCTTAGTGCGCTATCCATGTCTGCAAAAGCCAATCAGGCTGATCGAGACAAGCCTTTGATTATTAATGCTGATCAAGTTGATCTGGACGATCTAAAGCAAAAATACACCCTAACTGGTGATGTTCTTTTAGTGCGAGGTAGCATGGTCGGCACAGGTGAGCGCGGCTTTGTCCTAGTCACCCCAGAGGGCTATCAAATGATTGATCTAAACGGAAAGTCTAATTTGCCAGCCTCAATGCGCCAACGGCGGGAAACCCTGCAAGATGAGTTTATGCAAGGGATCGCCAAAGATATTCTTTATGATGATCAGAAGGAAAGGCTTTTGTTGGTCGGTAATGCCACCGTCAAGCGCCTACTCAATATGCAAATGCTCGATCAACTCCAAGGTTGGCAAATTGAATATGAAGATGTTAAAGAGAGTTATCAGATCAAACCACAAAAGTTGGACCTAAGTCGTCCCCCGCAATCAAGGGCAATCTTGGCTCCCAGAAAAAAAGTGCTTGTTCAATAAGATGACCTCGGCTTCTCCCTCCGTTCTCCAAGCGACATCGCTTCAAAAGCGCTATGGCTCTCGTACGGTTGTTCGCGATGTGAGCATTGAGGTAGCGAGCGGCGAGGTGGTTGGCTTATTGGGACCCAATGGTGCTGGCAAAACCACCTCGTTTTACATGATTGTTGGCTTGGTCCCGCTCGATGGTGGGGATATTCGTTTAAATCAAAAGAAAATTAGTCATCTTCCCATCCACCAACGTGCCCGAATGGGTCTGTCTTACTTACCGCAAGAGGCTTCTGTTTTTCGCAAACTGAATGTGGCAGAAAATATACAAGCCGTTTTGGAGCTTCAAGAAACAAATGGCAAACCGTTAAGCAAAAAGCAAATTCAAGCCCGTTTAGATGAGTTACTAGGCGAATTGCAAATTACCCACTTGCGCAATAATCCAGCGCTTTCCCTATCTGGTGGAGAGCGGCGGCGGGTTGAAATTGCCAGGGCGCTTGCGTCTTCTCCTAAATTTATTCTGCTCGATGAGCCGTTTGCTGGCGTCGACCCCATTGCTGTAGGGGAAATCCAACGGATTGTCCGCTTTTTAAGAGACCGCCAAATCGGGGTTCTAATCACCGATCACAATGTGCGTGAGACTCTCGGCATTTGCGACCACGCCTACATTATTAGTGAGGGAAGCGTTCTGGCCGCTGGTAAACCGGATGAAATCATTCAAAATGATGCGGTTCGGAGGGTTTATTTAGGAGAAAATTTCCGTATGTAGTGCACCAATTTGGTGAATTTTTACCCCGGGCAACTGTGAAGCCTTCCTAGAATGGGTTCATGCGCTTTTCGATTAGCCCCCGCCTAAGCCAACAAACCAACCTCAGCCCACAACTTCAACAGGCCGTGAGGCTGTTGATGCTCTCGAATCTCGAACTCGAGCTAGAGCTTGAGAAAGCGGCTCTCGATAATCCAATCATCGAATTTGAGCCTAGCGCACCACACTACTCCGGAAGTGGCGAGGGCGATGGACTCGAACAAATACCGAATCAGATATCGCTTCAAACCGCTTTGGCCGAACAAATTCGGGTGATGAACATCAGCCCAAAACTTAAAGCAGCAGTGCACTACTTGGCGGCCTGTCTTGATGAACGCGGTTTCCTTACTGAAAGCCTTGAAATCATCACCCTTGAAATCGCTGAACGTTTTCAGGAGCAGTACACCCTTGCTGAATTACAAATGGCATTAGGCCACTTACAACAATTAGACCCCATTGGGGTTGGAGCGCGCGATCTGAGTGAATGTCTGTGTATCCAACTTCAGGAAGAACTTCATCGAACCACCATGCGACCTGAAGAAAGAGTCGTTCTTTCACTCGCCCTACAAATTTGCAAATCCCATTTAACCAAGGTGGCAAACCGAGAGTATGCAAAGTTACGGGTCCTTTTGGGTAAATCTGAAAGCAGTATTGAAGCGGCTATTCGGAAAATTAAAACCCTTAACCATCATCCCGCAGCCAATTATGACCATGGCCCCGATCACTTGGTGACCCCGGATATCGTCGTTTACAAAAAGCGTAACCTGTGGGTTGCTAAACGTAATGAAGACGCCGTTCCAAAAGTCTCATTAAATCAAGAATATATCAACATCATCTCTGAACATCGTGACCACGCTGATATTGGTGCAATGCGCCAAAAAATGACCGAAGCAAAATGGTTATTAAAAAATATTCAACAACGGGAAGAAACTATACTGCGCGTGGCTTCCGAGGTCGTTGCACGGCAACAATCCTTCTTTGAGTCTGGGGATATTGCACTCCGCCCATTGGTTTTACGAGAAATCGCTGATAACCTAGAGTTGCATGAATCTACTGTATCTCGTGTAACGAAGCAAAAGTACTTAAGTTGCCCCTTGGGTTTATTTGAACTGAAACATTTCTTTAGTCATTCCATTACCTCAGAGCAAGGTGATCGGGTCTCCACAACTGCGGTTCATGAAATTATTCGTCGCATTGTGGCCAATGAGTCTCCTGGCAAACCAATCTCTGACCACTCGATTGCAATGATTCTAGAAAACCAAGGGTATGCAGTTGCTCGGCGCACAGTAGCGAAGTATCGGGACTCACTGCGCATCCCGGCCATGCATTTGCGTAGGCATTAATCATGGAGGTTTGTAATGAATTTACGCATCAACAGCCATCATCTCGAAGTTACTCCTGGTATTCGTGACCACTTAGAAAATCGTCTAGATCGAATTCGCAAACATTTTGACCATGTGATTGATGCCTCAGCATTTTTGATGGTTGATAAAGCAAAAGAAAAAGGGCTAAGACAAACAGCTGAATTAACTCTTCACCTCAAAGGAAAGGAGTTATTTGCTCAGGCTCACCACGAAGATTTGTATCAGGCGATGGATGCCGTCATTGATAAACTCGACCGGCAGGTTATTAAGCACAAAGAGCGAATCCAGGATCACCAGCACGCTAAACATCAGCTACAAAGTTGAGTGTATTGACCCCTATAATCAGGAGTCATGAATGTCCTTAGTCGCCTATTCACTACTGACAGCATTAATTTGAATGCCCAAGCGTCTAACAAGGCGCAAGCATTCGAAAATGCTGGTCAGTATTTTGCGACCAAACTTCAAATTCCATCCGAAACCGTCTTAAGTTTCTTAAATGCCCGGGAGGCTTTAGGTTCAACCGGTCTTGGATTCGGTGTAGCCATACCCCATGGACGAATTAAAGGCTTACAAGAGCCATGCGCGGCTCTTTTTAAGCTTCAAACCCCAATTGAGTTTGGAGCCCCAGACGGCAAACCCGTCTCACTCCTCCTTTTTCTCCTAGTTCCAGAAAAAGCAACCCAAGAACATCTTGAAATCCTAGCGGTTATTGCTCAACTCCTCACCAACCCTCAAACCCTCGACCAGTTGCAAAATGAGACCGATCCTGAGAAAGTGAGGGATTTGATTTGCCATTGGGAGGCTTTGCAATGAGCCAGCAACTCTTACTTGAAGACGTCACAGCTCAACAGATCTTTGATGAGAATATTGGGGATTTAAAGCTATCCTGGATCAGTGGCCTCGAGGGCGCTGACCGAAAATTTAACGCAGATGCCGTCAAGTCTGCGGCAGCCTCCTCCGATTTGGTTGGGCATCTGAATATGATTCATCCAAGCCGAATTCAGATCTTTGGGAATCAAGAGATTGACTATCACGCCAAACTATCAAGTGCTGAACGTCAAACCCAAATCTCCTCTCTGATCGCCAGTAAGCCACCCTGCATTATTGTCGCTGATGGTTGTAAAGCAGATGAAGAATTGCAACTCTATTGCCAACGTTCTTCCACGCCCCTTTTTGCCACCAATACTTCTGCTGCGGAGGTTATTGATCATCTACGGTTTTACTTAACGAAGATTGGGGCGCCTTGCGCTACGATGCATGGCGTTTTTATGGATATCTTAGGCCTTGGTGTCTTAATCACTGGTGAATCTGGCTTAGGGAAAAGCGAACTCGGCCTCGAATTAATTTCTCGCGGCCACGGTTTGGTAGCCGATGATGCAGTTGACTTTACGCGTCTTGGACCTGATTACATCGAGGGTCGTTGCCCTGAGATTTTGCGCGACCTTCTCGAAGTTCGCGGTTTAGGTTTACTTGATATTCGGACGATCTTTGGCGAAACAGCGGTTCGACGGAAGCTGAAACTTCGCCTAATTGTGCAGTTAGTTCGTCGCAATGATGGCGAATTCGAACGCTTGCCGATTGAATCCCAGTTTCTCGAGGTTCTTGATATCCCGATCCGGACCGTGAAAATTCAGGTGGCCGCCGGACGAAACTTAGCGGTTCTTGTTGAAGCCGCTGTTCGCAACACGATTTTGCAACTGAGGGGCATTGATACGCTGAAAGACTTTATTGAGCGTCAACGCAATCAAATGAATCTCGATAGCGAACACAATAAATCCCAAGGCCGTCTTTTATAAGATGCGTATCCAACTTATTACGGGCATCTCCGGCTCAGGAAAATCAGTCGCCTTACGTGCCTTTGAAGATGCTGGGTACGATTGTGTTGATAACTTACCAGTGTCATTAATTGAGCAACTGGTAAAGACCATGGAAGGTGAACAACGTCAGCATATTGCGATTGCGGTTGATGCCAGACGCGGTGAGTCGATCTCTCAATTGCCCGCACTTCTAGAAAAACTTCGCCATAAGCATCAGGTTGATGTGTTGTTTTTAAATGCGGATACCAACACCTTAGTCCAGCGCTTCTCAGAAACGCGCCGCCGTCACCCTCTATCCCACCCCACGCAATCGACCACCTTAATTGATGCGATTGAGAAGGAACGAGAATTGCTTGCCCCTTTAGCAAACGAAGCTCAACAAATTGATACTGGGCACATTCCAGCCCACACGCTGCGTCATTGGATTGCCGATCAATTAAAAGAGCGGCCCATCGGTCTAGCGCTGATATTCGAGTCCTTCGCATTTAAAGGCGGCGTACCCAGTGAGGCAGACATTGTCTTTGATGTTCGCTGTCTCCCAAATCCACATTACGAAGTAGCCTTGCGCGACCAAACTGGCCTGGATCAAGCGGTTGCTGACTATTTATGTCAGTTTCCTGAAGTCTCACAAATGCTTGCAGATATTGAGTCGCATATCCAAAAATGGTTGCCGCACTATCTAAAAGATGGTCGTAGCTATCTCACGGTAGCAGTTGGTTGCACAGGCGGGCAACATCGATCGGTATACCTCGTACATCAATTGAATCAATTTTTCTCTCAGGCGGCAATCAAAGATGTATATGTCTTAGAACGTCATCGCGAACTGGATTCTAAAAAGACTCGGATTGGCTGAGGTAGGCCGTACTCCTTTAATCGTCTTGTGCAAATCCAATCGAGCGCAGCGCTTGAGTGTGGCCATTTCCGTTTGAGATGAATGATCCATGGTTGCATTCGTAGCCGTCGGTGACTAAAAATATGCTCGATAACATGGCCCTCCTCAATTGAGGCAATTGACCCTATATTGCCCTTGGATAACTTGTTTGAAAGAATCGTCTGATGAAGTAAACCCGTAATATCAATTGGTTTTGAACGATTTAATTTCTGATCGATTGGCTGCCATGGGGTTTCGATTAAGGAATAGAGCCCACCCCAAATCGCTTTTGGAGGTCGCCTCTCAAGCAATATCTCATCCTGATAACGAATTAAAAAGATATTCGTTGTGAACGTCGGGGATTGCTTTTTCTTCTTTTTCGCTGGAATGCGATCAACCTGACCAAGTTCATAGGCTTTGCACTCACTCATCATTGGACACGACCGATCCTGACTTTGGCATTTGGCATTCTTCGGGGTGCACCAGGTAGCCCCAAAATCCATCAGTGCTTGTGTGTAAACAGGCATTTGAGACTTCGACTTGGGAAGAAGTGCCGTTGCATGCTCCCAAAGCAATTGCACTGTCTTATGGTTTTGTTGATCACCAGTAATGCCAAAAAAACGGCTGATGACCCGCTTAACATTGGCATCTAGGATTGGAGCGCGCTCCTCACATGCAAAGGCAGCAATCGCGCCCGCTGTGGACCGGCCAATTCCAGGCAATTTCTGAAGCTCTTGGGCAGAATTGGGGAACTGGCCTGCATACTCTGCCATGATCTGTTGTGCACAGCGATGAAGATTACGTGCGCGCGAGTAATACCCCAATCCACTCCACAGCGCCATAACCTCATCAAGATCAGCCTTTGCCAGGGCTTTGACTGTTGGAAATTGACGCATAAATTGTGGGTAGCGCTCCATAACGGTGCTAACCTGGGTTTGCTGCAGCATGATCTCCGAAACCCAAATTGCGTATGGATCTCGCTGACCTTGCCAAGGCAGGCCTTGACGACCATAGTGCTTTGACCAACGAATTAAAGCTTGGGAGAAACGAAATCCCATACCTATCGTTTCTGACACCGAGGACAATAATAGGTCGAGCGCTGACCTTGGGTTATTTGCCGAATCGGTGTTTTGCACACCCGACACGGTTCATTCGCTCGGTCATAGACTTTGGTTTGCATCATGAAGTAACCAGGGTCACCATGGGCATCCACGAAATCGCGCAAACTGCTCCCACCGGCGGCAATCGCTCTTTTTAAAATAGTACGTACCGCCTCGGCCAATCGCTCACACTGTGCTTTGGTTAATTTGCCAGCGGGTAAGGCTGGATGAATACTGGCCTCAAACAAAGATTCGGAACAATAAATATTACCAACGCCAACCACCGCTTGCCCGGCCAATAAAAATGCCTTTACCGAAATCGTTCGCTTGCGGGAATACTGATACAAACGTGTTGCACCCAACTGCCCAGCAAACTCTTTAGCAAGGGGCTCTGGCCCCAATTTTTGAATTAAAGGATGTTCTAACACGTCCCCCTTGCTAGATGGGTGCCACAACACAGCACCAAACTTTCTGGGGTCATGAAGCCGCAAACTAAGGCTATCGAAGTGGATGGAGACGCGATCGTGTGGCTTTAGGGGGTCCTTCTGTGGCAATACGCGCAATACCCCGGTCATGCCTAAATGAATGATCAGGTAGCCATTGGTCATTTTGAGCAATAAATACTTCCCCCGGCGCTCGACCGTATCCAAGCGTTGGCCCTTTAGAATTTTTGGCAAATCCTTAGGAACAGGCCAACGCAGTCGCCCATCAATCACATTGACATGCGTGATCTGACGCCCTTCTATGTGGGGTTTAATCCCCAAACGCGTGACTTCAACCTCTGGTAGTTCTGGCATCGGTACATTGTAGATTCGGGGATTAGAATGTGCTGATGGGCTATCGATCGACTTCCATCTTGGCAAATACTTGTCTAAAACGCGGATTGCTTTGGGTTATTTGCTGCTCCTCTCTAAGTTTCCTGGTTCCTGCTTCAGCTCAGACCAAAGGGGCTACCAGCGAGCAAGTATTTGAAATACTTGCATCTGAAATTGCGCTGCAGCGAGGTGAGGCTGGATTAGCCTATCAAACCTACTTGAGCCTTGCACGACAAACAGGGGATCCTGCTTTAGCTCAACGCGCGATGGAAATTGCGATTGCAGCAAACGCGGCAGATCTGGCTTTAATCGCCGCACAAACTTGGGATGAGCTATCACTACCTGGCCAGAGTAAACCCAAGGAGGTATTAGTTACCCTTCTCATGCTCAATCAACGATGGTCTGATGCCGTCACACCAGCGATCGCCCTTCTTAAGGAACAAAATATTAGAGAACGCGAACAGATTTTGCTGCAGTGGCAGAGCCTATTGGGTCGGGCTCAAGATGAGAGAGCGGCTTTAAATGCGTTTTACAACATTGTCGCGGCCCTCGTTCCACCACCTTCCAATCCTCAAATTTTGTATACCTATGCTTTGGCTGCTGAGAAATCCGGTCAGTTTGAGGTGATGGAGAAAACCTTAAAAACTCTGATTGAACGCAATCCAAATGATATTCAAGCACTCAATGCGCTTGGCTACTCCTTGGCCGACCGAAATGTCAAACTGAATGAGGCGTATGAGCTAATTCTTAAAGCGCACAACCTTGATCCCAAAGATCCGTTTATTTTGGATAGTTTGGGTTGGATTAATTTTCGTTTGGGCAACAAAGAGATTGCTTTAAAGCAACTTCAAGATGCATTTCGCATTAAGCCTGAGGCTGATATTGCCGCCCATCTTGGTGAGGTCCTCTGGACCCTTAACCGACCCATTGAGGCAGAGGAAGCTTGGCGCCAAGGTGAATTGATCGACGCAAATAATGCCACCCTGCGCGAGACCTTAAAGCGCCTAAAACCATCTTGGGCGATCTCCATGGATGTGGTCGCTAATCAATGGGATGGACGTTTTGCGGTTAAAGCAAGCGATCGACCCACCAATAATAATCAAGGTGGATCAGGCAGTTTTACCCTTACCAAAAATGGCTTGAGTGATACCTTAGAAATCCGGGGGCCCATGGGAGGCGCAATTGCCAAGATCACAATTAATCCAGGCGAAGCCATTCTAGAACGCGACGGTAAAAAAGTGAGTGCGATTGATGCTGACACCTTAATTCAAAATACCTTGGGCTTGCCATTGCCTGCGCGTGGTTTATCCAATTGGCTAAATGGGCAGTTACGCGCTGGTAGCCCTGCCAGGCTTGAGCGTGATAGCCAAGGTCAAGTCAAACGGATCTCGCAAGATGGATGGGATTTAGCCTATACATGGAATGAGAATAAGAAGATTGAGCGTCTTACGATGACCAGAAACACCAACACAGGCTCGATTGATGTGCGCCTAATTTTTGATCAAGTGAATGAGTAATCGCCTCGAGCTCCTGGCTCCAGCCAAAATCAATTTATTTCTTCATGTGACCGGTCGACGTCCAAATGGATATCACGAGCTTCAATCGGTATTTCAATTGGTCGATTGGTATGATCGTATTTCTTTAATTTCGCTCAAGCAAAGCACTATTATTCGGCACGGCGGTAATCCACAGATTTCCCCGGAGAATGATCTGGTCGTGCGGGCCGCTCAGTTATTGAAAAACCACACGCACTACCCATACGGGGTTGAAATTCATCTTGAGAAAAATATTCCGATTGGAGCGGGCTTAGGTGGTGGATCATCCGATGCAGCTACAGTGTTAATTGGTTTAAACCATCTCTGGGATCTTCATCTTCCCTCGGCCGAATTGAGTGAGCTAGGATTAAAGCTAGGCGCCGATGTGCCATTTTTTTTATTTGGTCAAAACGCATTTGTGCAAGGGATTGGCGAGCAACTGAAATCGATTGATCTACCTGATCAGAAGTTCTTGATTATTTTTCCAGGAGAGTCGATTGCAACTCAGACCGTGTTTCAATCCGATCAATTGACCCGAAATCATGCTCCGATTACAATGGCAGACTTTCTTGCAAACACTGGTGAAGTTGGACAGTTTACAAACGACCTCCAACCAGTTGCTTGTGAGCTCTGCCCTGAAGTAAATCGAGCATTAAATTGGTTGGCGCAAACGCTCCCAGATGCTACCCGTAAGATGTCTGGATCCGGTAGTAGCGTGTTTGCTGTACTACCAGAATCGATCAATCGACACGATCTGGAACAACAGATGCTCAAACTTCCCTCAGGGTGGGTGGGTCGGCTTGTTCGGGGTCTAAAACAAAATCCCGCTTACAATTCGGTTTTATCAGTATGACGCAGTAGGGGAGTCGCCAAGTTGGTCAAGGCACCGGATTTTGATTCCGGCATGCGAGGGTTCGAGTCCTTCCTCCCCTGCCATTGTTATGATGGATAACCAACACTAGCCAAGACCATGAACTCTGACGCGCTCACTATTTTCACTGGCAATGCCAATCCCGCACTTGCAGAGGCCGTTGCTAGCCAAATGCAGTTGCAGCTAGGAAAGGCCTTTGTTGGCCGTTTTTCTGATGGTGAAATCCAGGTTGAAATCCAGGAAAACGTTCGCGGTAAGAATGTTGTCGTAATCCAGTCGACCTGTGATCCCACCAATGACAACCTAATGGAACTCATGATCATGATTGATGCCCTCAAAAGGGCATCAGCCAACCGGATTACCGCTGTCATCCCCTACTTTGGTTACGCCCGTCAAGACCGCCGTCCCCGTTCTGCACGGGTTGCGATTTCTGCCAGAATTGTCGCCAATATGCTGCAATCCGTTGCTGGCGTAGAGCGTGTTCTCACGATGGACTTACATGCAGACCAGATCCAAGGATTTTTTGATATCCCGGTCGACAATATCTATGCCTCCCCCGTCCTTTTAGGGGACCTAAGGGCAAAAAACCAACCCGACTTGACCGTGGTATCGCCTGACATTGGCGGTGTGGTGCGCGCCAGGGCATTTGCCAAGCAATTAAGCTGTGATCTAGCCATTATTGATAAACGCAGACCAAAGCCCAATGTCTCTGAGGTGATGCATTTAATTGGTGAGGTGGAAAACCGCCACTGCGTCATTATGGACGACATTATTGATACGGGCGGCACCCTTTGTAAGGCGGCGGAGGTTCTTAAAGAACGGGGCGCTAAAAGCGTGACAGCCTACTGCACCCACCCGGTTCTATCCGGGGGCGCAGCCGCTCGCATTGCAGGATCTGAAATTGATGAGTTAGTGGTTACTGACACGATTCCATTGAAACAGGATACAAAATCAGTCAATAAAATCAGGCAGTTAAGTGTTGCTCCGCTCCTTGCGGAAACGATTTTACGCATCACCAAAGGCGACTCAGTCATGTCGCTTTTTGCTGAATAGCTTCCTAAGCAACTGATTTCTCCCGAATTTTTACTCTTTCAAGCTATAATTTAAGGCTTTCCGTTTGGTCGCGGACGGAAATTAACCCTTAATTTGGAGTCATCATGAAAGTTGTTGCATTTGAACGAAGCGTACAGGGCACTGGTGCGAGCCGCCGCCTGCGCAATTCTGGGAAAACCCCCGGAATTATCTATGGCGGAAAGCAAGAATCTCCCTGCGCAATCGAGTTAGACCATAACGCTTTATTCCACGCCTTGCGGAAAGAAGCTTTCCATTCATCCATTTTGGATATCGAGTTAAACGGTAAATCACAAAAAGCCTTATTGCGTGATTATCAGATGCATCCTTTTAAACCATTGGTTTTGCATATTGATTTCCAACGTGTATCCGCCAGTGAGAAAATTCATATGCGCGTTCCTCTGCACTTCAAGGGTGCTGAAGAATCAGAAGCGGTCAAGTTTGGTGGTGCAGTTGTTAGCCACATTGCCAATGAAATCGAAATCACTTGCTTGCCAGGTGATCTTCCAGAGTTCTTGGAAGTGGATCTGAGCAAAATCGTGGTCGGTCAATCAATTCATGCCAAAGATGTTGCGCTACCCAAAGGTGTTAGCCTCGTTCTTCATATCGAGCAAGAAAACCCTGTGATCGCAAATGCTCGCGTTCCTGCGGTTAAAGCAGAACCAGAACCAGGCGCTGAAGCTGCACCAGCTGCTGAGGCCGCTGCACCAGCTGCTGATAAAGAAGTGAAGAGCTAAATCGTTTCGCTCTCGTAGAAACCCGCTTTATGCGGGTTTTTTATTGCCCCGTTGAAGTCGTTTATAGTTGGACAACCTAGCCTCAACCTACTGAAAAAATGATTCGCTTAATTGTTGGACTCGGAAATCCTGGATCAAAGCATGAGGCTGACCGGCATAATGCAGGGTTTTGGTTTGTTGACCGTCTGGCCGCTCAACATAAACAATTTCTTCAGCCTGAGAAGCGATTTAATGGTCGAATCGCAAAAATCCAAATTAAAGGTCATGATATTTACCTATTGGAACCTGACACCTTTATGAATCTCAGCGGAGAGGCTGTAGGTCCCCTATGTCGCTTTCATAAGATCGGGGCGAGTGAAGTGCTGGTAGCTCATGACGAACTAGACCTCAAAGCCGGCACGGCTCGTCTCAAACAGGGCGGTGGTAATGGGGGCCACAATGGCCTAAAGGACATCCAACAGCATTTATCAAGCCCCCAATTTTGGCGACTGCGTTTTGGGATTGGTCACCCACGCGATCTACCCGGCAATCTAGCGAAAATGGATGTTGCCGACTATGTACTAAAAAAACCAAGCTCGGAAGAACAAGAGAAATTAGATGCGGCCATCACGAAAGCAATTAGCATTTTGCCTCTGGTTCTTGAGGGCAATACACAAGATGCTATGCAAATCCTGCACGGCCCGAATTAAATCATTTAATTAGCTTGCTTGAGAGCACTCAAGACTTTGTATTTTTCGAGTAACTGCTCTTGGGTTTCAGAATAATTAGGATTGAGCGGAATACAATCAACCGGGCATACTTGACGGCATTGAGGAGCATCAAAATGCCCCACGCACTCGGTACATTTATTGGGATCGATTTCATAAATCTCAATCCCCATATAAATCGCATCATTTGGGCATTCTGGCTCACAGACATCACAGTTGATGCACTCGTCTGTAATCATTAATGCCATATTGATATCCCCAAAAGAATGGTCAGAATAGCCTAAGTCGATTTAATTTGGGCGTTCCTCTTTTGTAACCATTTTTCCACTGAGGGAAAAACAAACTTACTCACATCGCCACCCATGAGTGCAATTTCACGGACGAAGGTACCAGAAATAAATTGATATTGGTCCGATGGGGTCAAAAATAAAGTCTCCACATCTGGCAGTAAGTAGCGATTCATACCGGCCATCTGAAACTCATACTCAAAATCCGATACGGCACGTAAACCACGCACAATCACTCGGGCAGAATGCTCTCGTGCAAAGTCTTTCAATAATCCAGAAAATCCCGCTATTTCAACATTCGAATAGTGACCCAACACCTCTTTGGCGATTTCAATCCGCTCCTCAAGTGTGAATATAGGACGCTTATTTTTACTATCAGCCACCCCAACAATCAGCTTAGTGAAAATACTCGAGGCGCGGCGAACTAAATCTTCATGCCCACGGGTAAATGGGTCAAAGGTTCCTGGATAGACAGCAATGGTCATAACGACCCCCTTATTTATACGGATAATCAGGAGTTTAGCTCGAACTGCGGCGAAACAATACGGCTTTTACTTGGGCTGTTTCCATCGATTTAATAAGGGTCCAATTGGGTAATAAACCTTCCAATTCAGTTAGATCAAAGGCATTGGGGCATTCAATATAGATTCCGCCCCGCCCTTGATCGTGACACACTCGACCAGCCTCTTGTACCGCACGAATGAGTAACTCGGGTTGACTAAATGGGGGATCTAAAAAAATCAACTGGACCGACTGATCAATAGCGTCTTGTAAATACGCAATGCCATCCCCATGAAGGATTTTCACTTCCCCACAAATTGGATAAGAATTCAGGAGCTGATACTGCCTCAAGAGCTGGTTATAGATTCGCTTATCTTTCTCGATCAATATGACCTCATCGGCTAATCGAGAGGCGGCCTCAAAACCAAGAGCCCCAGAACCAGCAAACACATCAATTGCCTTTAGGCCGCTAAGGTCTGGGCCTAACCAATTAAAAAGCGTCTCACGAACCCGATCAGAACTGGGGCGCAAATCCTGCTGATCTAAAACCTGAATCTGCCGGCTACGCCACACACCGCCAATAATCCGAATTCGGTGGCTGAGTGCCAATTAGGGTGCGCCCCCAACAAGAACACTGATCATTCTACGCATATCTAAGTGTCGTTTAAACGCATTACGCACATCATCTTTTTTGACCGCTGCGACTTGTTGTGTCCATACATCGAGGGTATTGAGTGGTAGCTGATTCCAAGTAATCGCTGAAAGGTTATCAAGTAATTTACGATTGCTATCGAGTCGCAATGGAAAGCCATTGATTAAGTTTGCTTTTGCAGCCGCTAATTCTGCATCGCTTGGGCCATCTTCAATAAAACGCGCAATCGTCTCTTGCAGCACATTTAGCGCTTGATCTGCTTGATCATTTCGGGTTTGCAAGCCCGCCTCAAACGTTCCGGTATCGCGCCCCGGCTGAAAGTAACTGAATACGCTATATGCAAATCCACGCTTATCTCGAACCTCACCAACCAAGCGTGATACAAAGCCCCCACCGCCCAATACATAGTTTCCGACGAGTAATGGGAAATAGTCAGGATTATCTCGAGCAATGGCGGTCATACCCATTGCAATATGGGTTTGCTGTGTTTGAAATGGAATTCGGACCAAACGCTTGGATTCAGGCTCTATCGGAGAGCGCTCCAAGGGGGGTAATACAGGAATTACTGGCCCCTTAACCGGGAATGCATTCATAATTTGTTCAGCCATTTGTTTGGCCTTTGCTGGATCGACATTCCCTACAATGTTCACAATGACCCGGTCTTGACGATAGAAATCCTGATGAAATCGCTTTAGATCGGCCTCCTTAATTGCTGCGATGGATGCAATACTAGGGGATCGTGCCAAGGGGTAATTTCCGAATACCTCTTGACGAAACCGTTTCTGTAGAATCACCTCGGGCTTCGTATCGCCCTCCTGAATCGCTGAGCTAATACGTTGCTTTTCCCGCATCAGAATGGATTCATCAAAGATGGGTTTGGATACACTAGCAACCAATAATTGCAGGAGTGGATTCAAAACATCGGGCTTACTAAGTGACCGAGCACGCACAATGGTTCTTTCACCTGAAGCCGACGCACTAATACTGGCTCCCAACTCTGCGATCGCATCTGCCTGCTGAGCCTCATTCAAAATGCCATCCTGCCATCTAATGCCACGGGTCAGCATTGCAGCGGTCAACGACGCTAAACCGCTTTGATCTTTTGGATCAAAGCGACTACCAGCATCAATGCTAATTTCAATATCAACCATTGGTATGGCATTCGTTTGAATCAAATAAGCTTTTGTGCCATTACTTAAGGGAATCGCTTGGATTGGCAATACCGCATGAGCCGAAACCACAAATAATGTTGTTATTAAGACGATTAGTCCCTTAAAAACATGATGAATATGATGCATTGTGTTCCCCTTTAATGGCGCAAACTACCTGACATTCCGCGCGGCTTCGCCAGCATTGAAGGTGGCTGGGGATCCAAGGTCACGATGGTTAGACCATTATTGACCAAATAGGTCTTGACGGCTCGTTGGATTTGATCCGATTGAATTAACTGGATTCGCTCAATCATCCGATCCAAATCTCGCCAAGAGACATCAGCCATCTCTGAACTACCAATTTCCATAGCCTGAGCAAAAATAGAATCGCGTTTGTATATTTGTGAAGCGAGCAATTGCGCCTTAATACGCTTTAACTCAGATTCAGTAACCCCTTGATTGGCAATATCTCGCAAGGTCTGGACAATGCCCTTTTCAAGATCCTGCACGGTTTGACCTTTGGCCGCTGTTGCACCGATCACAAAAAGCTCTGGCCCACGGCTAATTAATTCATAAGTTGCTCCAGCGCTATTCGCAACGCGTTGATTGCGTACCAATTCTCGATTTAACCGTGAGTTATCGTGCCCACTTAAGACGGCAGATAATACAAGTAATGCGTAAGGATCCACTTCATCCATTTTTTTTGGATCCAGTTTGGGAACTTTCCATGCCATCATGATTTGTGGACTCTCAGCAGGAGCCTTCAACGTAGCGCGCTTCTCGCCTTTTTGCTCAGGTTCGAGCTGAGGTTTGCGCTCAGGTAATTTTTTTGCTGGTATGGGTCCATAATACTTTTCAACCAATGCTTTCACCGCCAGCGGATTAACATCGCCCGCCACCACAACCACAGCATTATTCGGTGCATACCAATCGCGATACCACTGCCGCGCATCGACAGGCTGCATATTTTGCAAGTCGTTCATCCAGCCGATAATGGGATGACGATACGGAGAGCTAATAAATGCCGTTGCCATGAGCAACTCACGCATCAAACTCGCTGGATTATCTTCCGTACGTAAGCGTCGCTCTTCCATCACCACCTGAAGCTCTCGCCCAAACTCCTCATCAGAGAATTGGAGATTAGCCATTCGATCGGCTTCAAGCCGCATCACTTCTGCCAGCTTTGATTTCTCAATCTGCTGAAAATACCCAGTGAAATCGCGTGCGGTAAAGGCGTTCTCACGTCCGCCTACAGCAGCCACCATCCGCGAGAACTCCCCTGATTTGACCGTTTTAGTTCCCTTAAACATCATATGTTCAAGCACATGGGCAACGCCGGTTTTTCCATTGACCTCATCCATGGATCCGGCGCGATACCACACCATATGAACAACCGTCGGTGCACGATGATCCTCACGCACAATCAGGCGTAAGCCATTCTTGAGTTGATACTCATGGGTATCTGACGCAGTAGCAAAAGTATTCCCCGAGACGAGCAAACAGAGAGTAGTCAAAGTTATCAATGCCTGCTTCATGGCTCTCGATATTGGATTGATAAACTGAAATTTCGCTATCATGAATGGTTTGGATGCATGGATTGTCTAGTTAAGATCACTCTTTTGGATTGTATCGACAATGTTTGGTTTACGTAAAACACTTAGCTCACTCTTTACTCGTCACCGAGTGGATGAAGCCTGGTTTGAGCATTTAGAGGAGTCACTCATTAAAGCCGATGTTGGAGTTTCAACATCGACCGCCCTAATGACTAGTCTACGCAAATCGGCCAAACAGCATTCCATTACAAATTCTGAGGATTTAAAGGCAGTTCTGGTTGATGAGCTCAACCATCTTTTAAGTGACCTAGAGCCCACTGAAAACCCCTTAAACCCAAGCGCCAAGCATGCCAAGCCTGAAGTGTGGCTGATTGTAGGGGTTAATGGTGCTGGCAAAACCACATCGATCGGAAAACTATGTCATCACTTTCAGGCTCAAGGAAAATCAGTGCTCCTCGCTGCTGGGGATACATTCCGAGCAGCAGCGCGTAATCAGCTCAAAGAGTGGGGTGAGCGCAATCAAGTACAAGTGCTAAGCCAAGAGAGCGGCGATGCAGGTGCGATTGCGCATGATGCAATCCAGGCCGCCCTATCACGGCAGGTTGATGTTGTACTAATTGATACGGCGGGTCGACTCGCCACTCAAGCGAATCTAATGGAGGAGTTAAAAAAGGTAAAGCGGGTGATTTCTAAGCTGATCCCCGATGCTCCCCATCAAATTGTGTTGGTCCTCGATGGCAATACGGGTCAAAATGGAATTGCCCAAGTTTTGGCCTTTCGAAACGCGATTGGCGTCCACGGCCTTATCATCACTAAATTGGATGGCACCGCCAAAGGCGGGGTAGTTTGTGCGCTACGTAAAGAGTTGCAAAACCCCTCCCAAACACAGGGCCCAAAAACCTATGTCTATGCCCTTGGCAAAGGTGAGCAGTTGGGTGATTTGGAGTTATTTTCAGCCAAAGCCTATGCCCAAGAGCTTGTAGAATAGTTATATAAATCAATATGTTATAGTTTATTAGACGCATTAGCACTCTCTTGACAAGAGTGCTAAAATGATTGAATCTAAACTCAAATGAATCATATAAAAGATGACTTTGAACACCATCATGAATACACGAAAAACGGGCTCTTCTAGCATCGCTCTTGCAATGCCGGCTCTACCAGCCCTTGGAGTCGGTACGATTGATGCCTATTTGGCACACATTAATCGCTTACCGATGTTAAGTGCTGCTCAGGAATATACCTTGGCGCAAGAATATCGCCGCTCCGAAAATTTAGATGCTGCGCGACAACTGGTTTTATCGCATTTACGACTGGTTGCGTCGGTCGCTCGTCAATACTTGGGCTATGGCATTCCGCATGCGGACCTCATTCAGGAAGGCAATATTGGTCTGATGAAGGCAGTAAAGCGCTATGATCCCAACCAAGGGGTACGACTTGTTTCGTATGCCATTCACTGGATCAAAGCGGAGATCCATGAGTACATCTTAAAGAACTGGCGTCTGGTCAAAGTAGCAACGACTAAAGCGCAACGCAAACTTTTTTTCAATCTGCGCAGCAATAAACTTTCTGCAAATGCGTTGAGCAATGATGAGATTGAGTCATTGGCAAAAGCACTTGATGTTCGAGGCGCTGATGTAAAAGAAATGGAGATTCGTCTTGCGGGAGGCGATATCTCAATCGAGGGTGATAGCCAAGATGAAGAAAGCTTTGCACCAATCCATTGGCTAACCGATGAGAGCCAAGAGCCAACTGCCGTCATTGAGCAAAACGAATCCTACTCCTTACATGGTCCAAAACTCATGCAAGCACTGCATACCTTAGATGAGCGAAGTCGTGCGATTGTTGAAAGCCGTTGGTTAGCAGTCAATGCAGAAGGTCAAGGTGGTAAGACTTTGCATGATCTTGCCAAGGAATTTGGGATCTCTGCTGAACGGGTGCGTCAAATAGAGGTCGCTGCCTTTAAAAAGTTACGCGCGCTCTTAAAAGATGAAAGTACAACACTTCATTAAGACTCATTGAAGTAACACTTTTAGGTCATGCGCAATCGGCTCAGCGCCCTGTCCATGCTTGATATAGAGGCGTAAATTACCATTGGGATCAAAGACGTAGCTCCCAGCTGTATGATCCATCGTATAGTTTTTGGGGTTACTGCCAGGAACCTTGTTGTAATACACCTTGAAATCTTTGGCAACCTTAGCAAGCGCCTCATCGTTGGCTGGTCGCAAACCTATAAATCGTGGATCAAATGCAGGGGGGTATTGCGCCATGAGCTCTGCGGTATCTCGGTGCGGATCGACTGTAATAAAAATAACTTGTACCCGATCGGATAGGGGGCCTAAGGTTTTCATGACTTCTTGCATTTCAATCAATGTCGAAGGACAAACATCTGGACAATGGGTATAGCCAAAGAAAATTAATACGGCTTTCCCTTTGAAATCAGCCATCGTTTTCACCTGACCACTGGGATCCAAAAGTTCAAAATTAGAGCCAAACGATTTACTGCCGGTAATGTCAACGTTTTTAAAGCTGGGTTTTGAACAAGCTGCCAACAAAAACACGGCGAATAAAAGAGCTAGTTTTTTCATGGGTTATAAGTAATGGTCGATCAAAATGGCAGCAAACAATAGAGCTAAATAACTAATAGAGTACTTAAATGTCTTACGTGCCAACTGATCGCTGTAGTCTTGATAGAGGCGGATTGCATACATCACAAAAATACCACTAAGAATCAGGGCGCAAACTAAATAAAATAAGCCACTCATTCCATAGACATAAGGGAGAATCGAGGCCGCTAATAAGATGAGCGTATAGAGCAAGATATTGAGTAAGGTAAATCGCTCACCATGCGTCACGGGCAACATTGGTAAGCCCGCCTGAACATAATCTTCGCGTCGATAGAGTGCCAATGCCCAAAAATGCGGTGGGGTCCATACAAAAATGATCAGCACCAATAACCATGCTTCTGCTGACAATTGATTGGTAACGGCCACCCAACCCAACGCGGGTGGCATAGCACCAGAAAGCCCGCCAATCACAATATTTTGAGGGGTTGCTGGCTTCAAGAACCAGGTATAAATAACGGCATAGCCTACAAAGGTTGCAAAGGTAAGCCACATCGTTAGTGGATTCGTATAAATCCACAAAACTGCCATACCCGCAGCCCCCAAAATGCAAGAGAAAATGATAATTTGCCAAGGGGTAATCTCGCCCGTTGCCGAGGGGCGCCATGCGGTTCGACGCATTTTGGCATCAACTGCCTGCTCAATCAGACAGTTCACTGCAAAGGCTGCACCCGCTAGCAACCAAATGCCAATCGATCCACCAATTAATATCGACCACGGAACCATTCCAGGGGTTGCCAAAAACATGCCAATAATGGCGCAAAATACTGCGAGCTGAGTAACTCTTGGCTTGGTTAGTACCCAGTACTGTCTCCAGCGAGGCATGGGAGGGCGAACAAAATCAGTGCTCATGCAATCCCTCGCTGGGGCGGCTTACCGGATAAAAAATAGTTGTTACTCCATGCACTTAGGCGCACCAAGCAAAATAGAATAGCTGCCGCACCACCGGTATGCATTAAGGCAGCTACTAATGGCCATTGAAAGACCACATTGGATATACCGGTTGCGATTTGTAATGCAAGCAATGCAATGATCGCTTTCCCCCAAAACTGAACTTTTGGCTCCGGATATCGAATGACTTTTATAGCAACGAAAAGTAAAACTGCGGAGGCAAAAATTGCCCCCACGCGATGGGTCCAGTGGATTGTGACTAATGCTGCCATCGGGATCATCTCACCGGATTTAGCCTCACCCAAATCGCGCCATAAGAAAAATGCATTTTGCCAATCCATATTGGGATACCAGACACCCATACACGTTGGAAAATCAGGGCAAGCTAAAACGGCATAGTTGGTGCTAACCCACGCCCCTAGAAAAATTTGAGCAAAGAGGGCAACGATAGCAATGAGTACAAGGCCACCAGATAGGCTTGAGATCGTCTTGGAATCACTTGAATAGCGAATATCGTTGCGTTGCGCGAACCATATCATGCTAACAAATAAGGCCAATGCCAAGATGAGATGCATGCTAACAATGATTGGTTGAAGCTTGAGGGTCACGGTCCATGCTCCAAATGCGCCTTGCAAACAGACGAGGGCCAGTAAAAAAAGACTGCCCCTAATGGCTAAGGAACGGCCTACGTTTGGTTGCTTAAATGCCATGACGACTTGAATAATGATTAAAAACCCAACGCTCATGGCTAAATAGCGATGAATCATTTCAATCCACGCCTTAAAAACTGTTACCGGACCTGTGGGCATCGCAGCTTCTGCCGCCCGAATTTCCTCAATGGCGCGAAAGGGGTTAGATGTGCCATAGCAACCTGGCCAATCAGGACAACCGAGACCAGAATCGCTCAAGCGCGTAAATGCGCCAAATAAAATCAGATCAAAGGTCAAAAATACGATGGTCCAATTGAGCTTTTGAAATAGCCCCATTCCTTTTTTAAAATAAAGGAAAGTCAACGGTAAGCCAGCGATCAGGAGGGCGATTCCGGCAAGCTCTAAAACCATTAGAGCCATTTCAGACATCATATCTTCTCACCCTTGCGATTTAACTTAAGAAGACGCTCAATATCTTTACGAATCTTCACAAAGTCACTCGAGCTAGTTTTATCGGGGAAGACCATCATCTTCTCGCCACTCGGATCAATCAGAGCAATTCCTTGGCCTAAATTTTGAGTATTTAACCAAGCCTGCCAAGCCGCTTCATTTTTTGGATCAGGAGCAGGAATAATGTAAAACCCAGCATTCTCTTGATCATAGGCTTTCTGAATATCCTCCTCAACGGAGCCACGATCATTGACAACCCATACTAATTGCAAACGATTTTTGTTTTTACCAAGCGCTAAGCGAACCTGACGCATCAGATACAAAACCTCAACACATGCATCATTGCCTTTTTTGCACTCGCTTGCTGGTCTTGCAACCATCAGGGTCCACTTGCCATTAAATGGAATTTCAAACCAACTGGGATTAATTGGCTGTGGCGGCACAATCAGGGTGCCGTAATTGGTCTTTCCACCCTCAGGCTTATAAACGTAGTAAGCCAAATACGATGCGATCACTGGCGATGCACATGCGAGTAGCACCAATATCATTTGAATCCGGCCACGACGCGTTCGGGCATCCAATGCCTTCTTGTCAAGCTGACTCGCCGGAATTAATAAATCTTGATCACTCACCGCTGTCTAACCCCTATGAACTTGATTTACCTTGATTGCGATATCGCATAAAGCCGGTTGTGAACCAAAATGCTAGCGCGGCCGCACCTAAAGAAAACCATTGGAAAGCATAAGCATAATGGCGATCGACGCCTGTCGTTGCTACGGGCCAAATTCGGGATAATCCATCACCTTCATCTGGGTCATTTTGACGAATAATGAAGGGCAATTGAGGATATGCAATTCGGCCTGCTTCATAGGTCAAATCTAAATTTTGCTGAATCCGGGGTGAAAGTTGACTATTTGGTTGATTGCCAAGTTCTAGCACCTTTCCAGGGCCCGATAATGCAACGCCCTCAATAATTAGGCTCCCCTCTGGTGTTCTAATGCTTGGCAATATCAATCGATCTTGATTATTTCTGGGGGCCCACCCTCGGTTAACCCAAACAACACGCTTTTCCTGACCCTCGAGTAACAGTGGCATCAGCACATAAAACCCAGATTGGGTCTGTCCAGTTTGGGGCTTTAGGCTGGGACGATTGTCGAGCCAAATGACCTCATTGGGTAAAAAGCGGCCGCGCGCTCGCACCGGCCTAAATTCAGTCTCTGATAGGCTCCAATTTTTAGCATTCAGGTCAATCTGCTCTCGAGCGGCCATGGCACTGATTTGATTAGCTAGGATTATTTTCTGTTCTGCGCGACCCAATTGCCAACGACCCGCCAAAATACCTATTGCTAGAACGACCAGCATCCCAATAGTTGCGACTCTTCGCTCTACAATAAGAACTCGAAATAAACTCAAAGGTTTGGTACCAATATGAAATGGCTAATTGTTTTAATTCTGTTGGTCATCATTGCTAGCTTAGGATCAGCGCTGTATTTCATGATGAAAGACAAGGGCAATAGCTCCAGGATGGTTCACTCGCTGATGCTCAGAATTGGTTTATCGATCGCACTATTCATTGGGATTTGGATTGCCCATTACTTTGGACTCATTGAGTCCACCGGCCTGAAAGTGCCTCAATAGGCGGCAACAAGTGCTGCCGCCTATCGCCATTACATCCAGTAAATGACGATATAAAGCCCTAGCCAGACGACGTCAACGAAGTGCCAGTACCATGCGGCACCTTCAAAACCAAAGTGATTCTCGGCGGTGAAATCTCCACGAATCAAACGGCGCAAGATAATCGCTAACATCAAGCCGCCCAAGAACACATGGAATCCATGAAAACCGGTCAACATAAAAAAGGTGGAGCCGTAAATTCCAGAGGTGAGCTTCAGGTTCAAGTCGCTATAAGCATGGATGTATTCGTAAGCCTGAAAACCTAAGAAAATAAGGCCCAAAGAAACAGTGGCAAACAAACCATAAATGGCATGCTGACGATTTCCCTCACGCAAGGCATGATGCGCCCAAGTCACGGTAACCCCTGAGCTTAGAAGCAGTAAAGTATTAATGGTTGGAATTGGCCAAGGGCCAATTGTGCTAAATTTTTGAACAAGATCCGCTGGGCCAAGAGTCGGCCATGCTGCTACAAAATCAGGCCACAAGAGTTTGTTGTCAACATCACCAAGCCAAGGCACTGTAATACTACGAGCGTAGAACAGGGCAGCAAAGAAAGCGGCAAAGAACATGATCTCAGAAAAGATGAACCAACTCATCGACCAGCGATAGGACACATCGACATTTACACCGTTTTTGCCGGTATTGGACTCTGAGATTGCAGTGCCAAACCAACCGTAAAGCACAAACAGCACATAAATAACTGCTGCTAGGACCAACGGCCCTCCCCATGAGAGGCCATTCACCCAGGCCGACATGCCACTACCAAAGCCAAGCAGTCCAATGCTAGCGAGGACGGGGTATTTTGAGGGGCCTGGAACAAAATAGTACGGTGTGGAGTTTGATGACATCGCGCTCTTTCTAACTAAAAATTAATTGGTTACTACTAAATTCACAATCAACAAAAGGATGGCCATAAATAGTACGGCGCCTAATACACCAGCAATAATGATGTGCACAAAACTCAAGCTTGCAACATCATTTTGTAATCCTGCTTTATTACGAATTCCTAAGAACGCCCATAAAACTGCGCGCATGGAGCGAAAAAAGTTGGGCTTCTTATTCATGACGATGCTTTCTTCTTGGGCTCTTTGCTATTCGCAACAGGTTTTGGTATACCGGTCTCAAAAAAGGTATACGACAGGGTAATTGTTTTAACGTCTTTAGGAAGATTGGGGTCAACAATAAATACCACCGGCATTTGCCGAATCTGATGTGGGGTTAGGGCTTGCTCTTGAAAACAAAAGCATTCGATCTTCGTAAAAAACTCTGTTGCGGTCTTTGGGGCATAACTGGGAATCGCCTGTGCAGCGACTGGGCGATCCAAGGTATTAACTACCTCATAGACAATTTCATGCATCTCGCCTGGATGAACTTCAAGAAAGTTCTTAACTGGCTTAAAAGCAAAAGGGCCGCGACTATTAGAGTCAAATTCAATCGTGATGGTTCGACTGTAATCAACCTGGCTATTACCGGGCTTACTTGCTCCATAAGCACGCACACCATAATTATTTTTGCTGGTGACAACATTAATGCCAGTCACTTCACAAAGTGCTTTGTATAGAGGTACTAAGGCGTAACCAAAACCAAACATCAATACAGCAAGGAAAAGAAGCTTGAGTAGGATTTGCTTATTAAGAGCGCCTAGATTGTTTGCCATCTGACTAACCTAAGATCCAATACTTCAATACGATGCCTAAGAAAAAAGTCAACGCAATCGATAGCAAGACCGCCGCAAGGCGGCGGTTGCTAATCAAAGGATTTGATCGCTCGGTCACGTAAGGGGCCATTAGCTAATCTTAGGCGGCTGCTCAAATGTGTGGAATGGCGCAGGGGATGGAACCGTCCACTCCAAGGTATTGGCAGTCTCCCATGGATTGTCTGGAGCCTTCTTGCCATGACCACGGTATGCTGGCAACACAACATACAACAAGAAATAAACTTGCATTAAGCCAAAGCCCAGACCGCCAATTGAAGCGATTAAATTGAAATCAGCAAACTGAGTTGGGTAATCTGCATAGCGACGGGGCATACCTGCTAAACCCAAGAAGTGCATTGGGAAGAAGGTCAGGTTAAAGAAGAACATCGAACCCCAGAAATGAACCTTGCCCCGGAACTCATCAGCCATACGACCTGTCCACTTTGGACACCAGTAATAAAAGCCTGCGAACATCGCGAAGAGCGAACCTGCTACCAGTACATAGTGGAAATGGGCAACCACGTAGTAAGTATCTTGTAGGCCAATATCAATTGGAGCCATCGCTAGAACGAGTCCGGTGAAGCCACCAATCGTGAACACAAAGATGAATCCAATCGCCCAGAGCATTGGGGTTTCAAAGGTCATTGACCCTTTCCACATCGTCGCAACCCAGTTAAAAATCTTCACCCCAGTTGGAACTGCAATCAACATCGTGGCATACATAAAGAAGAGCTGACCGGTCACCGGCATACCGGTGGTAAACATGTGATGGGCCCAAACAATGAATGACAAGATTGCGATAGATGATGTGGCATAAACCATCGAGGCATAGCCAAACAAACGCTTTCTAGCAAAAACAGGAACTACCTCACTAATAATGCCAAACGCGGGCAAGATCATGATGTAAACCTCAGGGTGACCGAAGAACCAGAAGATATGCTGGTACATCACAGGGTCGCCACCGCCAGCTGCAGAGAAGAAGCTGGTTCCAAAATGACGGTCAGTGAGAACCATGGTGATCGCACCAGCTAGTACAGGCATCACAGCAATTAATAAATAGGCCGTAATCAACCAGGTCCAGCAGAACATTGGCATCTTCATGAGTGTCATGCCAGGTGCGCGCATATTCAAAATGGTCACGATGATATTAATCGAACCCATAATGGATGAGGCGCCTAACAAGTGAAGTGCAAAGATGGCCATATCCATCCCTGGGCCCATTTGCAAGGTCAACGGTGCATACAAGGTCCAACCGCCAGAGGGTGCGCCACCCGGTGCTAAAAATGAACCGAACAACAGCAATGCGGCGACTGGCAGAATCCAAAAACTGAAGTTGTTCATGCGGGCGAACGCCATATCAGACGCACCAATTTGCAATGGAATCATCCAGTTTGCAAAACCTACGAAAGCCGGCATGATGGCACCGAATACCATCACCAAACCATGCATAGTCGTTAGCTGATTAAAGAACTCGGGGCGTAAATATTGCAATCCGGGCTGAAAAAGCTCCAAACGAATACCAAGCGCCATGACGCCGCCAGCCAAGAGGCTCACGAAGGCGAAGATCAAATACATCGTGCCGATGTCTTTGTGGTTGGTTGCAAACAACCAGCGACGCCATCCATGCGGATGATCGTGTGCGTGATCGTGTGCGTGATCGTGGGTTGTGGATATGGTGCTCATCATTTGCTCCGGTTTAATTCAATTCGTTATATAGGTTCAGTTATTTTCCAGCACGAACAGATGCAAACTCTTGAGTTTGTACTACTTCACCTGTCTTGTTACCCCATGCATTGCGGTAATAGGTCATCACGGCTGCCAAGTCGCCATCGGATAAAACACCGCCCCATTTGGGCATGGCACCCTTACCATTAATCAAAATTGTGAAATTACCTGCCTTTGGACCAAGTGCAACCTTGCTGCCATCCAATGCAGGGAAGGCACCTGCGCCCTTGCCGTTCGGTTGGTGGCATGCAGCGCAATTGGTAGCGTAAACCTTCGCACCACGATCCATTTGCTCTGCCAAGGTATAGACCTTGCTGGGATCATCCGCGGTTGCAGCCATTTCTTTTTTCTTTTGAGCAACCCATTTGGTGTAATCCTCATCCGAAACGACTCTGACCACGATGGGCATAAATGCGTGCTGCGCACCACAAAGCTCTGAACACTGTCCGCGGAAGGTGCCAATTTTTTCAGCTCTAAACCAGGTGTCACGTACAAAGCCAGGAATGGCGTCTTGCTTTACGCCAAAGGCCGGAACGGTCCATGCGTGAATCACATCATTGGCTGTTGTAATAAGACGAATTTTTTTATTCACTGGTACCACCATCTCATGGTCGACTTCCATCAGATAGGTTGGGCTCTTGGGCGCGAGATTATTAATCGCTTCGCGTGAAGTCGTCATGGTCGAAAGAAAGCTGATGCCCTCACCTTCACCTTTAATGTAGTCATAGCCCCACTTCCACTGATATCCAGTAGTTTTAATAGTGATGTCCGCATTGGTTGTGTCCTTCATCGCAACCACCGTTTTGGTGGCAGGCAGGGCCATGCCAATCACAATTAATAATGGGATTACGGTCCAAATGATTTCAACTGATGTGCTCTCATGAAATGATGCGGGCTGAGCGCCTTTGGATTTGCGATGCTTGTAAATGGAATAGAACATCACTGAGAAAACACCGATAAAGATCACCAAACAAATGATCATCATCATCCAGTGCAACCAATGAATCTCTTCCATAATTTTGGTTGCGGGGGCTGGGAAATTGAGTTGATTTACTTTGGGGCCGCCAGGCATATCTTGCGCCGCAGCAGCAAAACTCCAGATTCCAAAACCAACCGCAAGCCAAATTTTTGTCAGCAATTTACGAATATTCATTTTTTTCTCAAATTTAAGAGCAGCACACCCAACAAACTCTGGTCGCTTATCCGCCCACTAATCATTCATTAGACACTGAATTATAGGATGATTTGCTTGACAGAAGTCATTTTGTGATTTCCTTTGGGGCAAACCCTATATAAAGATAATTAAATGTAAGTACTTACTTATAAATTAGCTTCGTTACTATTTACGTTTAATTGCGTCTACACGAATATATGCTGATTTACCGTCCCCGGTACTCAGATTTTTTGCCAAAACCCACGCATGCCCATAAACGATTTCCAGCGTTAGTTTTAGGGCAGCAGGGACTTTAAACTGATGAAATTGCGTTCCAGCAGAAATGAGCCCAAGGGCCAAACCATCCTCGTAAAGCGCCTGCTCAGTCTCGTACTGCAAATAAAGGTATTCCATATCCATGACCGGGTCCGAATAGCGGTTTTGAACTAAGGCATCCCCAATATCGTGCATATCAAGAGCTCCCGGTAGAGCTTGTAAGTGCCCGCCCTCTAAATTAGCATTTCGGAGTTCCTTGCCCGTATCAGGGCCCAAATAGGCAAAGGAAATTAAACCGCCTTCAGTCAAGTGTTGGTGACAATTTGCTAACCAGGCTCCTGGATTACGGCGACTTTGCAACGATAAATTACTAAGGATTAAGTCATACGATGCGTCGGCTGGAATCCCCTGATCTAATAATTGGCCTGAATTCGGTAAGACGCGACCAAGCGTCTGTTGAAGTTTGATCCTCAATGGAATAGTTCTATAAATTTGAGGATCAAGGATAGTGTCAATTTGCGCACCCGGAAAACGCTTAATGAATGCCCTACGATTTAGTCCAGAAAAATCCGGTTCGAGCAAAATTTGTTTTGGTGATAGCTTGATGGGTGCAAGCTTATCAAGCATTCGCTCCTGAATTTCTGCTCGAAGCCATGAAAGAGAAGTGGTCATCGAATCAGTATACTCAGCGCCCCGATGAGCTGGCTTCGCACTGCAACCCAATATTTAATTCCGACACTGTGCATGGTGTGCGAGCAAGCACAAGCTGAAATTGTATGTTATCCATGTCGCGATCGCATTGCTCATAACCGCCTGCAATTTGGTCCATCATGCCTGATTTGTGCGCTACCGATCAGGCCGCATCAATCAATCTGCACCCAATGCGAAGAGGAGAGGCCAGCATTTGATCGCGTGGTTTATCTCGACCTTTATCAAGAACCATTACGTCAACCGCTTCACCTTTTAAAGTACCAAAAAAGGCTAGCATGCGCTAGCGGCTTTGCCTTTTTGTGGAATGAATTTCATCAACATACTCTCAAGACATGCGATGCGGATGTTTTAATTCCAGTACCACTTAGTCCTACAAAATTAGCAGCTCGCGGCTTTAACCAAGCATGGGAAATCGCAAAACGGTTTGATCTTCCAAAATCCGTCAGACGGATTCCAAACCTAATCGTTTGCCACGCGACACATACTGCTCAGGCAAGCCTTAATCGTGCTGAGCGAACCATATCGATGCAAGACCGTTTTGAATTGAAAGGAGATGCGGCTCCCAAGATTCGAGACCAACACATCCTCATTGTGGATGATGTGATGACCACTGGCTCAACCATCCATTCTTTAGCAGCGGCCCTCAAGCAGTCTGGGGCAAAGCAGGTGAGCGCATGGACCATACTTCGTACACCCCCTTTAGGATCTTAGGTGCAATATGATGCTGCTATGTTTAATGTCGTTTTATTTGAACCTGAAATCCCTCCCAATACTGGGAATATCATCCGTTTATGCGCCAATACCGGTGCAAAGTTGCATCTCATCAAGCCACTTGGCTTTCCTCTTGAGCACGCCAAATTAAAGCGGGCGGGCCTGGACTACCATGAGTTTGCCAATCTCAAACTGTATGAGAACTGGTCCGATTTTCTAACAACGACACAGGCTAATCTGCAGCGTGTCTTTGCTCTAACGACCAAAGGCCAGCGCTCGTTACTGGATACGAAGTTTCACTCAAACGATTACTTTGTATTTGGATCGGAGACCAAAGGAATTAGTGATGAGGTACGCGCGAGCATTTTTCGTGAGAATCACCTACGACTTGCAATGCTTGCCAATAGTCGTAGCTTAAATCTTTCAAACTCAGTGGCAGTCGTGGTTTATGAAGCGTGGCGCCAACACCAATTTCAGGGCGGTGCTTAAGTTTCCGATTTGGGCTCGCGCCCCATTAAGGTCCGAACACCTTCTTCGGGACTTAGTTGGCCATTGAGTACATGGCTAACCGTTGCACAAATTGGCATCTCGACCTGATGCTGTTTAGCCAAATCACTCACGGCTTGCGCACACAAGACACCCTCAGCCACATGACCAAGCGCGGCTAACACCCGGTCCAAAGGCTCTCCAGCAGCAAGCGACAAACCCACGCGCCGGTTGCGCGATAAATCACCAGTTGCGGTCAAAATAAGATCACCCAAGCCAGTGAGCCCCATGCAGGTCTCGCTCTTACCACCCACTGCTTTAACCAAGCGCATCATTTCGGCTAAGCCACGTGTTAATAAGGCGGCGCGAGCATTCATGCCCAATCCCAAGCCATCACCAATTCCGGTGGCAATCGCTAATACATTTTTCACTGCACCGCCAAGTTCGACCCCAACCAGATCATCGCTTGCATACACCCGAATATTTCCATGATGAAATGCAGTTTGTACCCGCTGACAAAATTCAGGTGTAGTGCTTGCAACCGTCAAAGCGCAAGGCAGGCCCTCGCCAACTTCACGTGCAAAGCTAGGGCCTGATAAAACACCAACTGCATGCGCATGGGTAGCGAATCGTTCTTGTTCGCGCTTGACGACCTGGTGAGGAAGTAGGGCAGTTTTAGGCTCTAGCCCTTTGCAAAGCCACAAAATATTAAATGGGTGTTGTGCCGTTTTAAACACATCGGCTACCGTACTTGCTAACCCAGCCATTGGGGTCGCAATAACCAATACGTCATCAGCCCCCAATCGGCTCACGGCTTTCTCAAAATCCGACTCAATCAATAATGAATTTGGTAGGGCAACAGCCGGTAAATACTGCTTATTTTCTTGGTCCCTACGCATGGCATCAGCGGCATTTGGGTTGCGCGCCCACAGGCAAACCGGATGGTGACTAGCAGCGGATATAGCAATGGCTGTACCCCATGCTCCTGCCCCTAGGACCGATATATTCATTAGTTGGGCAAAATAATCTTGCTCTCTGCGTCACCATTACCGGCTTGGGCTCCTTGAGCTGCCTGAGCCTGAGCCAAACGATGCTCATACATGCCATGAAAATTGATATCGGCAAGATGAATAGGCTGAAAACCGGCACGGCTAATAATGTCGGCAACGTTCGAACGCAAATAGGGAAAGATGATGCTTGGGCAAGTGATACCAAGCATGGGATCAATTTGCTCAATGGGGATATTTTTAAACTCGAAAATACCGGCTTGCTTGGCCTCGACCAAGAACATGACCTTGCCTTCAACGCGGGCGGTGACTGTACTCAAGAGGGCAACCTCAAATAACTCATCGCTTAAGCGATCAACTGCAATATCCAATTCCACCTGAATCTGTGGCTCACTAGCAACCAATAAAATACCAGGAGCATTAGGTTGTTCGAGTGATAAATCTTTTAAATAAACACGTTGGATGACAAACGAAGGTTCATTTGAACCCGTTGCTGAATTCGTTGCAACATCACTCATACAAGCTCTCTTTCCAATTTGAAACGGTTAGGCTAAAAGCGGATCAAGACCGCCTGCACGATCTAATGCTGCTAGATCATCGTAACCGCCAATATGACGATCACCGATATAAATTTGTGGAACGGTCCTGCGACCCGTGCGAGTCATCATTTCTTCTCGCTTTGCTGGATCGACATCAATCAATATTTTTTGTAAATTCTGAACGCCCTTTTTTTGTAAGAGCTTCTCGGCCATCACGCAGTAAGGGCAAACGCGGGTGCTGTACATCAAAACGTCTGGCATCACTTCCCCATTACGATTTAATGAGTGGCAAACCGGAAGTTTGCCAAGCACCGATACCGCCCTCTAAGACGCCCACTTCGGCATACCCAAGATTGCGAAGCTCTTTAGCTGCTTTCTGAGAATGAGCAGGGCCCCGACCAATCACTACAACAGGATATTTTTGGTCGATTTTCATGGTTTTTAGGCTGGCGCCCAGGCTCTCCAGAGCGATATTTTTGGCATTTGGTAAATGGCCTAATTTAAAATCTTCTTCGGTTCGCAAATCGATCACATTGGCCTTGCGACGGTTGATCCAAATGGTTGCATCGGTTGGGGTTAAGCCCTTGCCACTCATTAGGGTTGATAATGTTGGCATGAATAAAGCCGTGCCCGAAATGATCATTAAGGCGGCCAATACGAGGTTGTCGGTTTGAGATAAGAAGTCCATTGTCAGATTATAGAATGCATCTATGAAACAACTCATCCTAGTCCGTCACGGACAATCCGCCTGGAATCTTGAAAATCGGTTTACTGGATGGGCCGATATTGACCTTACCCCAACAGGTGTAGAGCAATCCCAACGGGCTGGTCAACTTCTGAAGGAGGCTGGCTATGACTTTGATATTGCCTATACCTCGGTTCTAAAGCGCGCCATCCGAACCTTATGGAATATCCAAGATGCAATGGATCTAATGTGGGTGCCCGTGGTCCATAGCTGGCGATTAAACGAACGGCACTATGGCGCACTAACGGGGCTCAATAAGGCAGAGACTGCGGCCAAATTTGGGGATGAGCAAGTCCATATCTGGCGGCGCTCCTATGCCATCGCCCCTCCTCCATTAAGCCCGGAGCAGCGCGCTGAGCTCGCCAATGATCCCCGCTATACCAAGCTCAATCATGAGGATATTCCCCATGGGGAGTGCCTGAAAGACACTGTAACTCGGGTTTTACCCCTTTGGAATGAGTCAATCGCTCCGGCTCTCAAACTCGGTAAACGGGTTATTCTGGTCGCCCATGGCAATAGCATCCGTGCCCTAATGAAACACATTGATCAGGTATCGGATGAGGCCATCATGGAAGTCAATGTGCCAAACGGCAATCCCCTCATTTATGAACTGGATGATGAGCTTCGCCCAATACAACATTTCTATTTAGAGGCAAAATAGCTAAATGCGTCAGTTATTTAGAAATATTGTCCTCGTTAGCATTGGTTTAATTGCCGGAATTGCGGCAACCATCCAGTTCTCTGCGACCGCACAGCAGGGTACAAGTACCTTGCCGCTCGATGAGTTACGCACGCTTTCGAATGTCTTTGGGCAAATTAAGCGTGAATATGTTGAACCAATAGATGATAAACAGCTACTCACCGATGCAGTTAAAGGCATGGTCAGTAGTCTTGATCCGCACTCCGCCTATCTCGATAAAAAAGATTTTGCCGAAATGCAAGAGCAAACTGCCGGTAAGTTTGCTGGCCTCGGTATTGAAATTACCTCCGAAGACGGTTTGGTCAAAGTTCTTAATCCAATTGAAGGCTCACCTGCTGCTAAAGCTGGTCTTCAAGCCGGCGATCTGATTACCCGCTTAGACGATAAACCAGTGCGTGGTATGTCACTTGATAAAGCCGTTCGTACCATGCGTGGTACACCGGGTACCAAAATTACTTTAACAATTTTTAGAAAAAGTGAAGAGCGTACTTTTCCAGTCACCATCACACGCGCTGAAATCAAAGTGCAGTCGATTCGAGCAAAAATTGTGGATAACAATATTGCATGGGTCCGCATTACTAGCTTTCAAGAGCGCACCATTCCAGATCTTGCTAAGAAATTGGCAGAGCTTGCCGCCAAAGATCCGAGCTTAAAAGGGCTGGTATTAGATTTGCGTAATAACGGTGGTGGCCTACTGCAAGGCGCGGTTGGTGTTGCCGCTGCTTTCTTGCCCCCAGGTGCAGTCATTGTTTCTACCAAAGGCCAGGCGCCTGACTCACGGCAGGTATTTAATGCAGTTCCTGCGATGTATAAATTAAACGAATCAAATGATCCCCTTGATGAGGTTCCGCCGCTCTTTAAGAAAATCCCAATGGTGGTCCTGGTCAATGCCTACTCCGCATCTGCTTCTGAAATCGTTGCGGGCGCACTACAAGATTACAAGCGTGCCACCATTCTTGGAAAGACCACCTTTGGCAAGGGATCCGTGCAAACTGTTCGGCCACTCAGTAGTGACTCGGCACTTAAAATCACGACTGCTTACTATTACACGCCTAATGGTCGCTCAATCCAAGCGTTTGGGATTAAACCCGATATTCCGGTGGATCAGAATAAAGACGGCGACCCTGAAGATGTATTAATTACACGAGAAATTGATAGCGAAAAGCACTTGCGTAATAAACAGTCGTCAGAAGAAACATTAATTAAAGATCGTGAGAAACGTCGTCTCCAAGAATTGCAATTGATTGAAGAGCGCAATGCAAAGAAAACGCCAGAGGAGCGCGAGAAAGAAAAGAATCGTCGTCCACCTGAGTTTGGCAGCAATGATGACTTCATGTTGCAGCAAGCCATTGCCTTTCTGAACGGTCAAACGGTCAAGCGCTCGGCTTCTAAACTTGAGTAATTGAGTTGCTCATGAATGACGAGCAACTCCTTCGCTATTCGCGCCATCTACTACTCGATGAAATTGACATTGCAGGCCAAGAGCGGCTGTTAAGTTCCCACGTACTCATCATTGGTGCCGGTGGTTTGGGCTCTGCCTGCGCGCCTTATCTGGCTGCAGCTGGTGTTGGAAAAATTACCCTCATCGACCATGATCATGTCGAACTCACCAATCTTCAGCGTCAAATCATGCATCAGGTCAATAGCATTGGCATGAGTAAAGTGGCCTCGGGTGAACGCTTTCTCAAGAGCTTAAATCCCGGCTGTCAGGTGAAGGCACTTGAAAAGAAGGTTGATGAACCCTTACTTGAAGAGCTCATCCAAAATGTTGATGTGGTCGTTGACTGCACCGATAACTTTCTGACCCGACATTTAATTAATCGGGTGTGTGTTAACTATAAAAAGGTATTGGTCTCTGGCGCTGCATTGCGCTTTGATGGTCAAGTGAGCGTGTTTGATTTTCGTGATCCGAGCTCACCGTGCTATGCCTGTGTCTTTCCACCAGACCCAAATTATGTTGAAACCAACTGTGCCAGCATGGGAGTATTTGCACCTTTGGTAGGCATTATTGGAACTATTGCGGCGGCGCAGACTCTGCAAGTCATGATTGGTTTTGGAGAGCCTTTACTGGGACGCCTGCTGATCTGGAATGCTCGCACAACCCAGGTGGATGAAATTAAACTGGCGCGCCAGCACACTTGTCCAGTGTGCGGATCAGGCGTACGCTAATGAATTGAATTTAAGCGATTAAATAAAACGCTTTGCTCAACTGGCTCGTAAGCCGCCAATAACTCATCAATATGCAACTTTAACTTGCGGGTATCAGCCTGCATGATCTCGCGCTTGACTAATAAAAGTTGGCTAAAGTGCATTGAGAAATCGGTCAAGCCCATGGCTAATAAGAGCCTTGTCAAGGCAGGGTCGCCTGCCATCTCACCGCATACTGCAATCGGCACATTGGCTCGGTTTGCCTCACGAATAATTCCTGCAATTAAGTTGAGTACTGCTGGATTTAATGGATCATACAAGTGGGCCACAGCATGATCGGCGCGGTCAATCGCCAAGGTGTACTGAATCAAATCATTAGTGCCAATCGACAAATAATCAAAGTGTTTAACAAAGAGCGGCATCATTAAAGCAGCGGCTGGAATCTCAATCATTGCCCCCACCTGAATATCCGGATTAAATGCCTGACCCCGCTCTTGTAATTGCTGCTTTGCCTTATCAATGAGTCGCAAACTTTCATGAATCTCTTGTGCGTGCGCCAACATCGGCAATAACAGTCGGACCTGGCCATGAGCCGATGCACGCAAGATTGCGCGTAATTGAGTTAAAAATATCTCGGGCTCAGATAAAGACCAACGAATGGCACGCAAGCCAAGGGGCGATGTGCCCGTGCTTCCGGTCTCAGCTCCCGCTACCGCCTTATCGGAGCCTATATCAATTGTACGAATATTGACCGGTAAGCCAAACATTGCCTCAACCGCACGGGTGTATTCGTGATATTGCTTCTCCTCATCCGGAAGACCATGCTCTTGGTTCATAAACAAGAACTCAGACCGAAATAGTCCAATACCGACTGCACCTAAGTCTAGGGCATGCTTGGCATCCTCTGGCAATTCAATATTGGCAAATAACTCGATCTCAACCCCGTCTTTTGTGCAGGTCGGGCTGTACTTGAGCTCTTGTAGCTTTTCAGACTCTATGCGTTTTTCAGACTGAAGATTCCGATATTGAGCGAGAAGCATCTCGTCTGGGGCAACCACCACAATCCCGCGGTCCCCATCAATCACAATCCAATCACCGTGCTCAATCATGTCGCTGGCATGACGAATACCCACGACTGCCGGTATCTCAAGGCTGCGCGCCACAATCGCGGTGTGAGAGGTTTTCCCACCCAAATCAGTTACAAAGCCACCTAATGCATTCTCTTTAAACCGTAACATGTCATGGGGTGCAATATCATGCGCCACCACAATCGTGTCGTCTTCAAAGTGTCCGGTAATCAACCCCTCACCGCCAATCACGGTCTGACGGTTATGCGACTGCAGCGCCTTCAGGACTCGCTCAGCCACCTGCCGAATATCATTACCACGTTCCTTTAAATACGGATCATCCATTTCAGAAAACTGCTCAAGCAAGTCATTGAGCTCGGTGGTCAAGGCCCAAGCAGCGTTTAAGCGTTTTTGCCGAATCAACGCTAAGGGCTTTTCAGCTAAGGTTGGGTCCGAGAGGATCAGCTGATGAACATCTAAAAATGCCGCCATCTCCTGTGGGGCATCTTTGGGTAAAGCAGCTTTAAGCGTATTGAGCTCTTGGCGCACACAATCAAACGCCTCGAGTAACTTGTTGGCTTCAGCCTCTTCAGTCCCGGGCTCAATGAGGTAATGACTGACTTCAAGAGCAGCTCTGGAAATTAATACAGCTTTGCCAATCGCAATGCCTTTAGAGACTGCAATACCATGGAGCGCAAAGGTCATTCCTACTCGCCCTCACCAAATCGATCGTCAATCAACTCACAAATTTTCTTTAGGGCTTCGTCTTCTTTCTCGCCAACAGTCTCAATCGTAACGCTACTACCCATACCAGCAGCTAGCATCATCACGCCCATAATACTTTTAGCATTAATACGTCGGCCGTTCTTGCTCATAAAAACCTCGCACGGATACTCACTGGCGAGTTGCGATAACTTTGCGGACGCACGCGCATGCAGACCAAGCTTATTAATAATTTCAATATCAACTTTTGGCATCGCTCGTTCCTGCATTCTGATTCAAGATAAGATCGGCATCCGCCATTAATGAGGGCGCTCCTAAACGAATAATGCCGTTTTGACCGCCCTGCATCGCTTTAAGAGCAACCGATTCCACCCCGGCACCCCGATATGAAATCGCCCGCATGAGCATTGGTAAGTTCACGCCAGCCAACACAATTACTTTGCACGGAAAATGTTCCGATTTGGCAAGCCGGGTGGCAACATTGGCCGGGGTAGCCCCCATAACGTCCGTTAAGACCAATATGCCATATTCACTTTGGACCCGGGTAGCTGCTTCATAGACACGATCAAAACTAATCTTGGTGTCTTCATACGGAGGAATATCAACTGCAGCCATACGATCTGGCACCTTGCCATATGTGTGCTCAACGAAACCAAGCATGGATCCGGCAATTGGGGTGTGGGCAACAATTAGGATTCCTGGCACCTTAAATGAGCTCCTTTTCAAGCAATGTAAGCCATTTTTGAGCAATATCCAAATTCGTTTGTTGGGTGATTTCTACAAAACAAGTTGGACTTGTCACATTAATCTCGGTCAAGTAACCGCCGATCATGTCAAGGCCCACTAAGAACAGACCGCGCTTAGCCAGAATAGGTGCTAAATGATTTGCAATTTCTTCTTCGCGAGCTGTCAAGGCCATTGCCAGTCCTTTCCCGCCAACGGCTAAGTTCCCACGAATCTCCGAGCCCTGCGGAATGCGCGCCAAGGCATAAGGCATGACCTCGCCCCCAATGAGCAGAACCCGCTTATCTCCAGAAGTAATTTCGGGCAAGTAACGCTGCGCCATCAGGGTGCGTGAACCGTTCTCACCTAGGGTTTCAACAATGCTTGCCAAATTAAGGCCATCCGGTCCCACCCGAAATACGCCCATGCCACCCATACCATCGAGCGGCTTAATCACAACGTCGTGATGTAGCTGATGAAAATCGCGGATCGCATGAATATCGCGGGTTACTAAACTTGGTGGAATAAATTGCGGGAACTCCGTAATCGAGAGTTTTTCAGAATGATTGCGAACCGCATCTGGCGAATTAAATACCCGCGCTCCCTGCAAAACAGCGGCCGATAAGATCCAGGTGCTCGTCAAATACTCCACCGTAAATGGTGGATCTTGGCGCATTAAGACCGCTGAAAAATATTCCAGCGGATGCTCCTCAAAAGAACCTAGCGCATACCAATGCTCACCATCCAAAAGTTCAATCGTTTGGCAACGCGCTCTGGCCTTGCCTTGACCCCATACCAAATCATGGCTTTGGGTATACCAAATCGTATGCCCCGCAGCCTGTGCGGCACGCATCATGGCCAAAGTGCTATCTTTCTCGACCTTCAATGAATCGAGTGGATCGGCAATAAACAGAAATTTCATGGCCAGATTTAAGCGGCCTCAGCATCCGGATCGGTGCGCTCTAGCTCAAGAGAGGCGGCGAGCAGGGCCAAGCGTGCCACAACGCCATACATATAAAAACGGTTTGGCGCTGCACTGCCTGGCTTTGCTTTCATATCTGGCATGGCGTTTTGCTCAAACGCGAGGGGCACAAAATGCATACCAGGGGCATTCAAATTCTCATCAGGCCCACGATCGGTGTGAACCCGATAGAAACCCCCGACGACATAACGATCAATCATATAAACCACGGGTTCGGCTACTGCTTCATTGACCTTTTCAAAGGTGTAGACACCTTCTTGAACAATCACGTCACTGACCTCAAGACCCTCTTTAACGACGCTCATCTTGTTCCGATCACGCCGATTTAAGTTCTTTAAATCATTGGGATCGTGCGCAACCATCACACCCATTCCATAGGTTCCCGCGTCGGGCTTGACGACCACATACGGCTTATCTTTAATTCCGTACTCACGGTATTTCTTAGCGGTCTTTTTGAGCACCTGATCAACGGCTGCGAGTAATTGTTCTTCACCCTTTTGCTCATGAAAATCCATCCCCGTACAACGGGCGTAATACGGATTAATCATCCATGGATCAATATTGATTAGTTTGGCAAATTTCTTGGCCAACTCTTCATACGCCTGAAAGTGATTGGATTTACGACGAATCGGCCAGCCCGCATGCAAACCTGGTAACAAGTATTGCTCGTATACATTCTCGAGGATTGGCGGAATACCAGCGGATAAGTCGTTGTTTAGCAAAATAGAGCAAGGATCAAAATCCTTCAGACCCAAACGGGTCTTGCGTAAACCTAAACGCGTCAGTGGCTCCAAAACTAATTTGCCGCCCTCCGGTAATTCGATCGTAGTCGGCTTTTTAATATCGTCCGATAGGGTGCCCAAACGAACATTCAATCCCGCTTGGCGCAGAATCGATGATAAGCACGCAATATTCTGCAGATAGAAGGTATTGCGTGTATGTCGCTCTGGGATCAATAATAAATTTTTGGCCTCGGGGCAGATTTTCTCGATCGCCGCCATAGCGGCCTGAACAGCCAAAGGCAACATTTCTGGAGATAGGTTGTTAAACCCACCCGGAAATAAATTGGTATCAACTGGAGAGAGCTTAAATCCGGAATTACGCAGATCGACCGAGCAATAAAACGGCGGGGTATGCTCCTGCCATTCCAAGCGAAACCAGCGCTCAATCGTTGGGGTTGCTTCGAGGACTTTCGACTCGAGCTCTAAGAGGGGGCCACTTAAGGCGGTAATAAGATGCGGAACCATAACCGCATTGTAAGTTTTTTGAAAGAAAGACGCGGAATCTTGCGATTCCGCGCTTAAAAACTAGGCAACCAACCAGTGCCGCCTAGTGAGGGGTAAAACAACTAATCACTATTGCAAACCTAAATCAGGACTCGTATGCAGCCTCTCCATGGGAAGTGATATCAAGACCCTCGCGCTCTTCCTCTTCCTTCACGCGCAATCCAAATACCATATCCGCGATCTTGAAAGCAATGAACGCAACCACGCCAGACCAAATCAGAGTCACTACTACACCCTGGGCTTGGATAAATACCTGGTTACCAATTGAATATTCGGTAGCAACTGCATTGGTTACATAATCCCAGATGCCAGCACCGCCCAAAGCAGGATCAGCAAATACACCCGTCAGAATTGCACCGACAATACCGCCCACGCCGTGAACACCAAACACATCGAGACTGTCATCGGCACCGAGCATGCGCTTGAGGCCAGATACACCCCATAGGCACAAAACTCCAGCAACAAAGCCAATGATGATGGCGCCCATTGGACCAACAAAACCTGCTGCAGGTGTAATTGCAACCAAGCCTGCAACGCAACCAGAGGCGGCACCCAACATCGAGGGTTTACCTTTGGTCATCCATTCCGCTATGGTCCAACCTAGAACTGCTGCTGCAGTTGCAAACAGTGTGGTTACTAAAGCAAGCACGGCACTGCCATTGGCTTCAAGTGCGGATCCGGCGTTAAAGCCAAACCAACCAAACCACAAGAGCGATGCGCCAACCATGGTGTAGACCAAGTTGTGGGGCTTCATTGCCTCTTTACCATAGCCAATCCGCTTGCCAACTACGTAGGAACCAACCAATCCAGCAATCGCTGCATTGATGTGAACTACAGTACCGCCAGCAAAGTCCAGCATGCCTTTTTGCCATAACCAACCAGCACTCGCAGTGACTGCTTCAAGACTTGCGGCATCTTTGATTGCATCTGGGCCTGCCCAGAACCAAACCATGTGTGCAATTGGCAGATAGCTAAACGTAAACCAAATGATCATGAACAACAAGATTGCAGAGAACTTAGCGCGCTCAGCAAATGCACCGATGATCAGGCAGCAGGTGATACATGCAAAGGTTGCTTGGAATGCCATGAACGAATACTCATGAATCACAATACCTTTACTAAAGGTTGCTCCCGTACTATCCGGAGTCATGCCTGATAGGAAGAGCCGATCTAAACCACCAAAGAACGCATTACCTTCGGTGAATGCAAAGCTGTATCCGTAAATGGCCCATAACACTGCCACCAAAGAGAACACCACCATACATTGCATCAAAACCGATAAGACGTTCTTACTTCGCGTCAAACCGCCATAAAACAGTGCCAGGCCCGGTAAAGTCATCAACATCACCAAAGCGGTAGAAACTGTTAACCAAACGGTATCGGCTTTGTTAGGCGTCGGCGCAGGATCTGCTGACGGGGCAGCAGCTGGAGCCGCAGGAGCTGCGGCAGGCGCAGTCACAGCAGCTTTTTTATCATCGGCAGCATACGCTGGAGAAACTAGCGCACCTGTCGTTGTGGTCACTGCAAGCGCCATAGCGCCAGCAGCAACGAGACGTTTCATCCAATTCAACATGGTTAACCCCTTATAGTGCTGAGGTACCGGTTTCACCGGTACGAATACGAACGACATGTTCGATGGAAGAGACAAAAATCTTGCCATCACCAATCTTGCCTGTGCGTGCTGATTTCTCAATCGCCTCAATGGCGCGATCGAGAATGCCATCTTCTACCGCAGCTTCAATACGAACCTTGGGTAAAAAATCAACGACATACTCAGCACCGCGATACAACTCGGTGTGACCCTTTTGTCGACCAAAACCTTTCACCTCTGAGACGGTGATGCCTGAAACCCCAACTTCTGAGAGAGCCTCACGCACCTCGTCAAGCTTGAAAGGCTTGATGATTGCGGTAATCATTTTCATGCATATCTCCTAGATAGTGAGAGGAATTAGAAAGTTTTGGTGAGGGCAACAACGGCGCCACCGCGGCCAGCACTAGAATTTGCTGTTCCAAGTGGTGATCCGGTCCAAGTATTCCACCAATTTGAGTTTGCATTTGTGCTTATATATGAAGCCGATAGCGCAAGGCCCCCGCCAAAATCTTTTGTCAATCCTAATTTCCAATCGGTATAACTGATGTTATTTTGTGTTTGAGAAATTCCCCCAGTTGTTGCAGGTTGGCCCGCAATATATTGGTAACCTATATGAGCATTTGCAGAAATCCCCCAAATACCAGTATCGTAATTAACAGTTAAGTCTGGATAAAAGGAGCCAGAACTATTTGGAATACCAAATATTGTTGTTAGCGCGTAGTTAATTTTTGCAAAACCAGTTATTGGGCCAAATGTAAAATTTTGCGCTACATATATTTCTGTTGTATTGGGATTTAGCATCGCCGAATACGCACCTTTACTTGGGTAGTAATATTGAAGAACGCCAAAATCAGACGCAAATCCCGGGGCTATTAATTCTTTCTTAAATCCAGCATAGAAATCCATTTCGATTGGTGCCGTAACCGCTCCACTTGTTGTATTTGCAACCCAATTAATTGTTGAGTTCCAGTTACCAATATAGAAGCCACTTTCATGGGCATAATCAAATCCACCCTGAATGGCAGGTTGGTAGTTTGTTTGCGTGATGCCGCGATACCGATAGTCATTAGTAATGGTGACGTTTGCCGTAATGGGGCTCTTCTCTGGCTCAGGAGCAGGTGCTGGTGCTGGTGCCGATTGGGCCATTGCCCCGCCTGCCAATGCAGAGATCGCTAGAGCCAATGTTGTTTTCTTAAAAGTGTTCATAAATACTCCCTTCTGGTTGAATGAAAAAATGCACTACACATTTAGTCTTGCAATAAGCGTGCCAGATTCTTAAATATTGTTTTAAATCAATTACTTAGTTAATTTTTTTGGGTTTGGGTTTGTCTTTATTAAGGTTTACTTTGGTGAATATTTGGGTTTTTATGGGCTTTTGCACCAAAGGAATGCATCATTTAGGGTCGTTCTGTGCACCACCTTTGGGCATGCAAGGTCTTTGGCTTCGTCCTACAATTTGTTTATGCAAAAACCCAGTCAATTATTCGAGCAAATGCAGACCATTGCGGTCGATATGCAAAACAAGATCGGTGAGGTGATTCGTAACTCACCCGCTAAAGACATTGAGAAAAATGTTCGGGCCATGATGACCCAAGGCTTTCAGCGCATGGATTTGGTTACACGCGAAGAGTTTGATATTCAGTCGAAGGTCTTGGCTAAGACCCGTGAGAAGTTAGAGGCGCTTGAAGCAAAAGTAGCGGCCCTCGAAAATAAGTCTTAATTATTTAGATCTTTACGACTTCATCTTCAGCTTCATCATCCCGAAAAAAGGTGGCTGGAAAATATTTGGGTGAAATTAGGAACCAAATAAAGCCAGCAATTTGCACCACTAGAAATACCGCTAGTGCCAAATCGTAAGCACTCGTTTTGTTCCAGCCCAAGGCAATACCCAAATCCAATAAATGGCCAATACCCCATTGCACAATAAAGGCACCAATAAAGAGTGTGAGGTTATAGGTGGTACTAACTCTTCCCGAATAATGTTTAGGGAAATACAAAACAATAATGCTCTGCGCCAACACAAACGAGGCGCACGTAATAGCAAATAAATACCACCAGATCCATACCAAGGGCGTTTGCCAAAAATACGCGCAGGCCTGCATGATCATCGATGCCCCTACCATCCAGGTCATGTAACGCATGGTATCAACTCCGCGCTTAGCCAGCTTTGGCAAGATCCATGCGTTAAAGAGATAGGCAAAGAGGAGAACAGTATTAAAACCAAATACGATTTGTGCGGCAGTACTGGGGTGATACTCCATCACCTCAATGAGCCAAGGACCAAACCATAAGGTTTGTATTGCAATAAACCCGCCATAACAAAATGTTCCGAGTGGCAGGATGCGCCAGAAAAATGGATTGGTCAAAATCGGCCGATAACTTTGCCACGATAAATTGGCTTGTGAGCTGGTTACTTCGTGATTCGGTTGCAGGTATTTCTGATTTTGTTTTCTCACCGGTAAACCAAAGTACAAAATCAAGATTGCCAAAAACGACAAACCGGCAAGTACTAGAAAGACCCCGCGCCAACCGATATAGGGCGTGACCAAATGTACTGGCCAAGTGCTGGCTAGGGCACCGCTCGTTCCAAATACCAACATGGCTGAGGCTAATTGTCCTTGTTGAGAAGGCGCGTACCATGCCCTAAAACCTGAGAATGCAGCCATGAGGCACGCGGATACTCCCATCCCAATCAAGACCCGTGCGATGACGAGCGTATTAAAGTTCTCGGCTAAGGCAAACATAACAGCACCAATCACAGCAAGGGTCATCACCCATGCCTCTGTAATGCGTGGGCCAAAGCGATCAAGCGCTAAACCCAAGGGAATTTGAGTCATTCCAAAACCAACAAAATAGGCTGAAGACAAAAGCCCTAAATCCGCATTGCTAATTTGCAGATCACGGACAAGATCAGGAGCGATCACCACGTTAATCGTCCGAAATGCATAGGACATGAAGTAGGCCATGGCAAAGCATAAGAAAATCCGCAATGCAAACCCGCCTTCAAGAGGTAACCTTAGATGATCATGGGGCCTTCCATACCAATGGGAATAATGCGTCTGACTCATTTAGTACTTAGTTGGGTCGAAACTCATCAAAAAAAATAGTGATGTTTTCTTGATTGAGGAGAGACTCTAATTGGCTGGACTGACCACTCCGAATGACGCTAATTTGATACAGGTTTACAGAGTCATTGGCTGCCGGTCTAATGAGCCACCGCACTCGCATCACTTTTTTGTTTTCTGGAAGATCTAAATAATAATCTTGCGTGACTTGCTTGACTTGACCCGATGGACCAATCTGACTGGCAGCATCTTTAACTAAATTAAATTGAGTTGTATTTGCTTGTCGCAATAGGGCATTTTGTAACATCTGCTCAACCATTGTGATTTGGGTCGCAATCGTTGCTGGTATTTGTGTGGTCATCACCGCAAACACATCCTCATCGACTTTGGCGAACTCCAGGGTTTGCTTTAGAGAAGTCTTTTGATAGGTGATGCTGCGTTCAATCAGTTGGGGCTTACTCGGAAACATCACCGCATAGCCCTGGGCGTCATTTTTAATAGTGCGCCAATCAAACCGGGGGCTACACGCTAGGATCAGAGTACAAAGGGTGGCTAGCCCGGCTATGCGTAATGCCCTATACAACGCCAGCCTCATGGGCTTGTTGATCGGCGTGATAACTTGAGCGCACCATCGCACCAACTGCCGCATGGCTAAAACCCATCGCATAGGCTTTTTGCTCGAACTCTTTAAAGGTATCTGGATGCACATACCGCAATACTGGTAAATGGTGATTCGAGGGAGCAAGGTACTGACCAATGGTGAGCATATCAATATCATGCGCGCGCATATCCTGCATTACTTCTAAGATCTCCTCATCGGTCTCGCCTAATCCAACCATCAAACCACTCTTGGTTGGTATTTGTGGGAAGCGTGCTTTGAAGTCTTTTAATAACTTCAATGAGTGTGCATAGTCTGACCCTGGTCTGGCTTGCTTATATAAGCGCGGTACGGTTTCCAGGTTATGGTTCATAACATCAGGCAAGCCTTGTGGATCGCTAGCAAATATATCGAGAGCCTTCTCAAGTCGACCCCGAAAATCAGGCACCAAAACCTCAACACGAGTTGACGGTGAAAGCTCTTTGGTTCGTCGGATGCAATCGACAAAATGCTGTGCACCTCCATCACGCAGATCATCACGATCGACGCTTGTAATCACCACATAGGAAAGTTTGAGTGCGGCTATTGTCTTCGCGAGGTTAATCGGCTCTTGTGCATCTAAAGGGTCAGGTCTACCATGCCCAACATCACAAAACGGACACCGGCGGGTGCACTTATCGCCCATGATCATAAAGGTGGCAGTACCTTTACCAAAACATTCGCCAATATTGGGACAGCTCGCCTCTTCACATACGGTGACCAACTGGTTCTCACGCAGAATCTGTTTAATCTCACTAAAGCGTGAACTGCTTGATGCAGCTTTGACCCGAATCCAGTCGGGCTTTTTTAGGGTCTCGGCTAGAGGCACGATCTTGATCGGAATCCGTGCGGTCTTATCCGCCGATTTTTGTTTTTGCAGGGGATCGTATTCTTTTTTTAGATCGCTCATCAAACAGGTTCCAGTTGCAACTGCTGTTGTAGGTGATTCAGTAAAGTTCCTGCAACGGTATCAATATTCTCGCTGATTCCTAATGACTTAAGATCAATGCTTTGTAAGCCCTTATAGCCACAGGGGTGGATTGCTTTAAAGGGTGATAAATCCATATCAATATTCAGTGCTAAACCGTGGTAGCTGCATTGTTTGGTAATTTTAAGCCCCAAGGCTGCAATCTTGGCGCCCCAAAGAGACGGTGCTACCTGAGACTGTTCACTAAGATAAATACCAGGGGCGCCGGGCTTGCGTTCAGTCATTACCTTGTAATCAACTAGGGTCTGGATAAGCGCTTCTTCAATGCGCCGAACCAGCTCCTTCACAAAGAGCTTCTTGCGTTTGAGATCCAATAACAAATAAATCACGATTTGCCCTGGTCCGTGATAAGTAATCTCACCGCCACGGTCAACTGCAACGAGCGGAATCGAATCGATCGGAGTATGTAAATTCGTTGGCTCTCCAGCCAAGCCCAAGGTAAAGACTGGGGGGTGTTGCAAAACCCACACCTCATCAACCGTTGTTGCAGAGCGATCCTGTGTAAACCGTTGCATCGCATCAAAAGCTTGCTGGTACTCCACCAAGCCCAAAAACCGAATTTGTACTGGGCTAGCCTGCATCGCAGCTCACTAGAGTACGACGCTCACCAAGGGATGCGTGGATAGGGTTCGGTAAATTTCATCGAGCTGCTCACGACTGGTTACATGCACTGTAATGGTTAGACCCAGGTAATTACCATCACGTGATGGCCGCTCTTCAATACTTGTCTCCTGAAAATTAGGATCAAATTGCTTGGCAATATGAATTACTGCCGGCAAAAACTCGGGGGCTGCTTTACCCATTACCTTGATTGGAAAATCACAAGGGTACTGAATCAAAGACTCCGCAGGAGTATTGGTGTTCATGATGATGTTCTCGGAAAGCCCAACCAGTTAGACAAAATGATATTGCGAATGCAATGCAACTTGCGATGAAAAAAATGATCGGCTCCTGGTACAACATGCACGGTTAATTCTTGAGGGCGAGTCCAATCGAATACCGCACTCAATGGAATGGTCTCATCATTTTCTCCATGAATCACAATCGTATCGGCGGGAACACGTTCGGCCAACTCCCATTTACCGGCTGCGCTACCGACCATCACAAAGCGCTCTACCGGTCGCCCAAGTTCAGCGAGTTTTTGAACCAAATGGGTGCCCACATAACTGCCAAAGGAGAAGCCGGCTAGCGCCAAAGGTAATTGATTAACTTGGGGAATCCAGAGCTGCTCATTGGCATTTGGTAGGCTTTGCATCCAAGCTCCTGGGGTACGCATCCAATCGCTAATGCAAATCAGATCGTCGAGCTCGCCATGCCCCTCATCATGTACGCCTTCTGATAAACCAACGCCCCGAAAATTGGGTCTCACGCATACGTAATCCAACTGATTAAACGTTCTTGCTAAGGTCTGCACCACCTTGTTATCCATGGTGCCACCGAGCAGGGGGTGAGGGTGGGCAATCAAGGCTAATCCTCGAAGCTCAGTATGGGGATTTTGTTTGAGACTCTCTGGCAAATCAATCGAGAGCTGAATCTGGCCAACTGGGCCTGAGATCGTAATAGTTTGGGTCCGACTGTTCATGCGATGCCTAATTGTTCAATTAAATCATTAAACGTTCGACAGGTTTACCTTGCATCAAATGAGAGTCGATAATTTCTTCCACATCTTCGGTATCGATCATGGAGTACCACACACCCTGGGGATATACCACCATGACAGGGCCATTGGCACAATGATCTAAACAGCCTGCTTTATTCACCCGCACCTTGCCTGCGCCATTGAGCCCTAACTCTTTGACCCGTTTTTTAGTGAAATCGAATAAGGCTTGGGCATTATGCCGAGCACAGCAATCATCGCCATTACTCCGCTCGTTTAAACAAAAGAATAGGTGGTATTGATAGCTCATCCTTGAAATTATATCGATGGATGACCCTTCTAGCCGAACTTAGTGAGTTGCACGTCGGGCGTAATGAATCAGCCAAATGAATGCCACTGGCAACCACAGCCAAGAAAGCCATTGCATTAAATCATTCAGGTGGGCTAACCGGCTGTGATTCCATCGCGGCAGACTAATGGTGAAGTAGGGATTATCTGGAAAATAGTTCACCAAAATCATAAGAGCAACTAGGGCGCTGATACAGGCGATGAGGCGCATGCCGGTTGAAAAACGCATAAAAATACCAGCCAGAAGACTACTAAATACCATTCCCCAAATGGCACCCGCACTCAACCACACAAAGCCAAACTCCGAACCAAACTGTAAGGATGTAAAGAATGATTTGATCATGATCGTGATCACTAATAATCCCGCCAGTAAAGGTGACTTAGGAATATTGTTGCGTAGGGCCAAAGAAAAGAATAGGCAAACGCCAAACCAACTAAGGCCTGTCACTAAAGCCTCATAAATCGTATGATGAATTCCATCAAAACCCCAGCTTGCAACCGGATTGATACCAAGACCCAAAAAGCCCATTCCCAACCATGCGCTTTGGGGATAAATTTGTGCAAACGGGAACAAGATGAATAGGGCAACACTTAACCAACGTGTGCCAAACCAGTAATCAAAGCGCTTACGCAGTGCTGTTCCAGACAACCAGTGCGGGCCTAGGGGCTGAGCTAAAAGAGCACCGATCAGGGCGCCCATTAGATTAGCGATCCAATCAATTTGTGTCGGAACTCGGGTGGGCAACCAACTTTGCGCACTCTCGATTGCACCCGATAGAAGGGCACTAAATACTAAGGCAATGGCAATTGCTCGAAATCTTTGCCAGCGAGGATAAAG